>ERZ807291.3712-NODE-3712-length-21165-cov-31.374230_pt1 | contig 21165 bp, 16 predicted proteins | sample MGYA00521257_ERZ807291 | MGnify/ENA primary metagenome ERZ807291 (study PRJEB31413, sample SAMN03169783) | marine metagenome | biome: Marine; feature: Water; material: Subsurface seawater | place: North Sea | collected 2011-04-28 | depth 1 m m ... | reverse complement strand
AATTATTTTTGTTGTTCTGCAAAGATGGTAACCTTTGCCGAACTGCCTGAAAGCAAGGCTTTTGCACGGCGGATCGCTTTGGCGGTGGACATAGTAGGATTGCTGGGAACATAAGGAAAAACATTCCTTCGGTTCATTCTTGAAAGTACGCCCGAATTTTTGAGGATGCGCAGGCATTCCTTTTTCACTTCGCAAAGAATTACATGGCAGTCTTTTTCTTTCAGGTACTCCAGTAACTCTTCGAGAGCTAAAACAGAGGTGGCATCCATGTGGTGGGCATTGAGCATTTTTAATACGAGGACCTTTTGCTTGGGGTCTTCTCCCACCCGTCGGATTTGTTCATAAAATAAATCGGCTGCAGCAAAAAATAATTCACCTTCCACATGAACGATAAAGACCTCGGGCTCGGCCCGTTTCGTAAAGACGGACGCTTCGGCAAGGGTTCCTTCTTTGGTGTAACCATACTCTACCAGCTCGGGTTGTGCCACCTTTCTCAAAAATAATAATATAGAAGTGATAACTCCCGAAAAAATCGCCAATTCCAGCGAAAAAAGGAGACCCACAATCATGGTGACCGCAAATGCAAATGCGTCGGATCTGGTGGCTCGGGTCACCGTTTTAATTTGACGGAATTTAACCAGGGATAAGCCGATAAAAATAACCAGGGTTGCCAAGGAGCAAATCGGCACATACCGAACGATGTCGTTGAGCGCAAAGACTCCAACCAGAATAATTAGACCAGTCACCAGATTGGCCAGGTTGGATCTAGCACCGCTTGCCACACTAAGGGTGGAGCGGGTAAGTGAACCGGACGCGGGCATACCCGAAAAAAGGGCACATCCAAGGTTACCCATTCCTATGGCAAATGTTTCCTGGTTTGTGTCAATCCGGCCACCTGCCCTGGCCGACAAAGATTTTCCGATCGACAGGCCTTCAAGCAGGCAAAGCAGGCAAACTGCCAATGAGGTTGAAAGAATCAGGGGCCCATATTGCCAAATCAAGTCAAGGCGGGGAAAAACCAGCAGATCATGACTAAGTGAAAAGTTTTCCAGACAAATTACAGACAGTCCAAAACCTTCCATAAAATATCCTGCAATGGAAGAGACAAGTAAAGCACCTGCAACACTTGGAAATGCGGGCGAGCAGAACTTGAGCAATAAATAAATAGCAGCGGTGATTCCACTGAGTATGACCGCGGGAAGAGAGATTAGATCCAAATGGGTTGTAAGAAAATAAAGGATACCAATAAAGTTCGAGGGTGGTGCTTCATCCGCGGTGGATATTCCCAAAACATGACGCCCTTGATTCGCAACAATTAGACAGGCTGCAGCAGTTATGTATCCGGTAATCACCGTCCTGGAAACAAACTGCACAATGAAAGAAACACGAAATAAACTAGCCACTACCAGAAAAATTCCAGACATCAAAAGAATGGAGGGCAGGAGCAAGAGGGCTGAGGGCGTGGCCAGCCCGTTTTGCCCAATAAGCCCAACTCCCGCAAAGGCACCAAACAAAAGAACTGCGGTGGCATTAGTCGGCCCCAGTGTGATAAATCTCCCCCCGCCAAAAAGACCGCCCATCAACGCGGCGATTGCCGAACCGAGAAGCCCATAATGGATGGGAAGCCCGGCGACCAATGCGTAAGCCATACCTTGGGGAATTGCCAGCAGGGCGACATTCAACCCGGCCTTAAAATCGCTACCACTTACATTTCGAAAAACCGATGCCCGTAAACCCGGCACCGTGGGAATAAATAAATTTTTCCAGAGACTAAAATGCTTCTTCTGCATTTTTTTAAAGAGATCGTTTGGTGCCAGCCCCGCTCGGATAATCAGCCCAATTATTGGGTCGCACGGTAAAGATTATAAGAAGACTTACAGGACATCCAAAGCAGCGTAGAGTCCTCAAATGCTTTTCTGCTCTCCAGGGCCAACTTTTTAATTTTATCGAACATATCAATGCGTTGCGTTTTTGTTTTCAAAATCGTGGCATTGGAAATGTGGTCAAATGCAGCTTGTTGCAGCTCCTTTTTTTGCAGTAACAATTCGGACACCCTTTCCTTGAGTTTTTCAATGGCAGAGATTACCTCCTTTTCCAGTTCTTTGCTGTTTGCCATGATATTTTTTTCCACCTCATTGCGGGTAAATTCGTTCAGGGTACTGTCAAGACGCATGGATTTTAACTGCTCAAGTATATCGGCCAACTGAGTAACCTGCCCGTAGTCGCGGATTGGGGGAATATGAAAATACTCCTCTGGGTTTAATTTGGCTTTGTGGATTTCATCAATCCGTAAGAGGTGCTGTTTGAACTGATTAACATCCTCATCGATCTGCATAATTTCGGATCGTATGGCCATCACCTCAACACTTTCTTCCGAGCTGCCTGCGATTTCTTCCTGTATCGTGATTTTAAGGTCTTCCATTTGTGATTCTAGATCTCTGCATTTTTCAAGTTGTTGGGAGAGGCTTTGGGGTGCCGGCGAATCTGATGTTTCCGAATGGAGGAGGTTATTATAATTTCGGATGATTAATTCCGATAGTAGGTGAGCGGCACGGGTTGAATGTCCCTTGCATATTATTTCTAATGTTTTTTGGGATCTTTGCCGGAACGAAATCAAGGAGGAAAGAATTTCGACTTCATTTCCCACCAATAGTTCACTGGTAAATGGCCCCAGAATAAGATCTTTAGCCACCGGACTTTTGCTCAGATCGTCAAGCAGTCCGAGGTAAAACTTTTCTGACTCAAGCACTTCCTCGTGAAAAGAAATCGCATAGTCTTCCTCAATGGCAGAGTCCAGCATTACCAAGACCTCAGCCCAGGTGGAGGTTGAATTTTTCTCCCCGTCCAAGGGGCTAACCTGAGGCGTTCCTTGTTTATTATCAACCAGTGTGCCGAGGGAGGACTGTGCAGTTTCATTTATTTCGTCTAAGAAAGAAGCATAAAAAAATACCGCTATGCTCAAAACAATTAGAGCGATACACTGCCAAGGCTGCATAAATATTATCAAAACTTAGAAAGTTCCTCTTGGCAACCATACGGTTAAGGAAAATTTCATCGTCATTGACTAATACCCCAAACCTCATTCCATTAAAAGGGTGTCAGACAATTCCATATCTTTTGAATTTTCTCAAAATTTGGTAGGGGTTCAGAAAAACCTTTATTCCTTTATCTTGAGTTTATTGCCAAACCGTTCGGACGCGGAGGATGTTTTGCAGGAAACCAATTTAATATTATGCAAAAAGTCGAAGGAATATGATCCTGCCGGGAATTTTCGTTCCTGGGCATTCAACATTGCCAGGTACCAGGTGCTTGCACATTTAACCAAAAAGAAAAGGAGCAAAATTTATTTCAGTAATGAATTGGTGGAGACATTGGCCAGCGAGGAAGTGGACATCCGCAAGCAGCAACTCACTCAAAAGGCACTGCAGATATGCTACGATTTACTTCCTGAACATATGAAAGAAATTTCCCGCATGCGTTTCAAGGATGATCTATCAATGAAAGAAATCTGCAAACAGCTAAACCGTCCGATTGGTGCAATTTCGGGTACGCTTTTTCGCATACGCCAAAACCTGATCCAGTGCGTACGTTTAAAAATTCCCCACCTGGAAGCAGACAACGAATTCTGAAAAAGTAAACTTTTTGGTATCATTTTGTGAATAAGTGCTAATTAAGCACAGATACCCATAAAATGAAAGAATGCACAAAGGAAGAACTTGGCCGATTAACTTCAAAGTTATTGGACGGTGTGATTTCTGAATCAGAACATAGCAAGTTATCAAAATTGTTGGAATGCTCATCTCATAACCGCCAGGCATATCTTGAGTATATCAACCTCGAATCTCTTTTGCATTGGGAGTCCAGTGAATCGCAGGCGGAGAAACCCGCAGACCAAAACTCAAACAAGCTGGTTATCTTCCGTTTGCCCATTTGGGCTGGTTCAATTGCCGCAGTTTTCTTGGCGATGACTGCCATTTGGTGGACCTATGATCAGGGACAGCCCGACCAAGCTATTTCTTCGACTTATGAACCCCAGACGGATTTTACCACAATTGAAAACATAAATTTGTCCCCAGCCAATATCTCGTTCCCCGAGAGTGTAGGCACGCCCACATTTCCCCAAAGAAAGTTTCTGCAGTCTGACAAACCTGGTTTGCAGGAGAGGTCCATCCGGGCGATCAATATTCTAGAGGTTGAAAAAAGTTCCCCACCTGAAGGCGTCTTGGAGTATTACGGTTCAGTAAAGCGTTTAAACTTCATTCATGCCATGCTTACTCCTGCGGAGAATGGAATTTTGCCAGCATCAGGTACGAGCATGATGGGTTTTGAAAAAATGTCTATCAGTGTAGACAGTCAATCGGCTCAAACCGAAGAATTGGTACAGGTTCTGGATATCAGGGAGGCCATTAAGGGTGCTTCTGTGAACACTAAAACAAAAATATTTGCTGCAGTTAAATTCAATCAAAGCTTTGGTGATTCTCAGGAAGGTGCGGAATTTGGCATTACTTTGCAGGCTTTCAAAAATGAGCAAAGCCTATCTCCCACCGAATTGATCCGCACCGACCAAAAGGTTTTTGCCGACCGGGATCCAAGCACTTGGAATGAAGTAAGTTCAGAATTGGAAATTCCTGTTGATGCCGAGTTTGTCGTGGTTTCGTTAACCGCACGCAAACATGGCCCCGATTCTTTACTTGCCAATACCAGTTCTTACTACGCTGACGATCTGGAACTTCGTTTATCTTTGGATAATCAATCCCAAGTGGGCCCGATTTAGTTTGTTTCACCGCTGCGGCTGGATGGGATGTTGGCATTGGGCATTAAGTCGTTGTTGACTTTAATATAGGTAAACCCAAAGGGTTGGGGTAATGAAGATTATTTCCTTTTCCCTTTCTCTTATCCTTTTTTCAAAACTTTCAGCTTATGGTGCAGATTGGCCAACTTATGGTGGTCCACAACGCAACCATTTTACTGATGAAAAATCTTTACACTTAGATTGGAAAGATGAAGAGCCTGAAATTCTATGGAAGCTTGAGGTTGGGCTTGGATTTTCCTCGGTGGTGGAGGTGGCTGGTTTGGCTTACACGCAGGGCTATAAAGATGGCCAAAATACTTTATTCTGTGTGGATGCAAGAAGCGGAGATGTCAAATGGACACACTCTTACAGTTCGGCATTGGGGGATAAGTATTTCCAGGGAGGAAGCAGGTCCACCCCAACGATTGCAGGCGGAAAGATTTATTTACAGGGCCATGAAGGCCCCCTTTTTTGCCTGAATGCCAAGACGGGTAAGCTTATCTGGAAAACCCATTTGGTAAAAGATTTGGGTGGGCGTTGTCCGACCTGGGGATATGCCGGAGCTCCCCTGTTGCACAATGGAAATGTGGTGGTGCAGACCGGAGGGCTAGAAGGGTCTCTGGTTGCCCTCAACGCGGACACGGGCAAAGAAGTGTGGCGAGGCGGAAGTGCGGAAGCCGGCTACTCAAGTCCTTACATTAGAAAAGCGAACCAAAATGAAATTGCGGTTTTTAATCAATCCGGCTTATCCATTCACGATCGATTAACCGGTAAAGAAAAAATTACTTACCAACATCGAACGAGGTACGAGGTAAATGCGGCACAACCGCTGGATCTTGGAAGCCGGATTCTAGTTGCCAGTGGTTATGGGAAGGGGGCTGCTTTGCTGGATCTTACCAACAACCAGCCCAAGGTAGTCTGGGAGTCAGATAGTGTGGCATGCCAAATGGCCAGCCTGGTTTATCTCGATGGGCACGCATATGGAATACATGGCCAGACAGGTGCGAATGCGAATCGTGCCACCCTGTTTTGTCTGGAAATAAGTGAAGGAAGAAAAGTTTGGGAGGAGAGAGGATACGGTGTGGGAACTTTGATTTTAATTGATCAAACGCTTGCTGTGCTAAGTGACCGCGGCGAGCTGGCACTGGTAGAGGCTACCCCAGATGCTTTTAATGAGCTTGCCCGATTTCAGGTAATTGGGGGAAAGAATAACTGGACCCCACCCACCTATGCAAATGGTCGTATGCACTGCCGTTCAAGCAGTGGAACCTGGGTATGCCTGGCAATGGGTAAGCGTTAGCAGATAAATTAGCTTTTATCCAACCGAGCGTGTTTGACGTTAGCCAGAGTCAGGTTAGCAATTTAGTGTAGTCTTAAATACCATTTCCTCCAGGTTTATGAAATCTATCCCACCTCTCATTTCGCTTGTAACTGTCTTGGTCTTGGTAACTTCCTGTATCCGTTTTGCTTCACCTAAGCAAACGACCATCAAGGCCACCAGTACGGTACACTTGGAAAAAAAGTCAGCCAACTGGTTATTTGCCCGGGGTGATCAGGGTATGGGTGTCTCGACTGAAACCGGGCTTCCTGATGAATTGAATGGGAAAACCTTATGGACTTATGAAATCCAGGGCGGAGGGATTCCTGTAGTTGCGGGAAATAAGGTTTACCAATTTGGATATTATGGCAGCGGTGAGGGGGTTGAGGAAAGCCTGACCTGCCTGGATATAGATAGCGGAGAATTAATCTGGGATAAGCGCAGGCAGGACTTTATCAGTGATATTGTTTATGACCGGTATGGGGTGGGGTCGGCTTGTGTGGATGCGCAAACAGGCAATATTTTCTTCCAGACCAGCCCGGGATTGCTGGCCGGATTTTCTCCGGATGGTTCTTTGTTGTGGGAAAGGTCGTTGATGGAAGAATTTGCCCGGTTGACTTTTCCCAATGGCCGGACAGGTGGACCATGCGTGGATGAAGGGCTCTTAATCCTGCATGCAATCACTGCCAATTGGGGAACGAATGGCCCGGCAAGGGACAGGTTTTATGCGTTTGATAAAAATACCGGCGAATTGGTCTGGACATCCACCCCTGGTACCACTCCGCAGGATAGTTCCTTCTCCCCGCTCGTATTTGAGGATCTGGAGGACGGACGGCGAGTCTTTTACAGCGGTACTGGGTGCGGGCATGTGGTGTGTATAGATGCCAGGACCGGTCAGCCTTTATGGCGGTTTAAAATGTCCCATGGCGGGGTAAATGCCGGGGTCGTCCTCTATGAAGACTTGGTGATTGCGGTTCATGGAAAAGAAAACACAGATAGCTCAAAGATTGGCAGAATGGTGGGGATCCGAAAGCCATTCAATCTGCCTAAGATCGGTGATCCGGTTTTGGAATTAGACATGGAAAGCGAAGCCTGGAGAAATGATGAGCTTGAATCATTTACAAGCTCTCCTGTATGCAATGGAGACAGAATTTATACATCGGTAAAAACCGGTGAATTGATTTGTAACGATGCCGGAACGGGTGCGACGATTTGGACATTAAAGCTTGCCCCCGATCAAATTCATGCCGCTCCCACCTGGGCGGATGGAAAATTGTATGTGCCCATGTTTAATGGTCGTGTTTTTGTGGTTAAAGATTTGGGCAACCAAGGGGAAATTATAAGCGAGACCGAACTGGGGTCTACCTGCCTCGCGGCTCCTGCAATTGCCCAGGAAAAAATCCTAATTCAGGCAAAGAATAAATTGTATTGTTTTGGGAAAGAAACGAACTCCAAGCCCTTCCGTCCAAAAGTAATCGATCATTCTGCAAAATCTGACCAAGTTTTTTCCCTGCAGATTGTGCCATCTGAGTTTAATTTGTCACCGGGTAAAAAGATAAACTTTCATGTGTATGCATTGGACTCTACCGGACGCCGTATCAAAGAATTGGGGGATGGATTAAGCTGGGAAAAATGGATTCCTCCAACCGCCAAGGTTCAGGCAGAGCTGGACGCCAACCTGACCGCTTTTGGCCCAGGATCTTTAACTGCATTACCTGGAGCAATGCTTTCTGCTGGAGCGATACGGGTTAGTTATGACGGGCTAAGTGCTGTGGCCCGTGGTAGAATCCTCCCATCTTTTCCTTACCAGGAAAATTTCGAGCAGGGATATTCCCTCAATCAAACCGCATCGGATGGTGTATCCTTTGCCTATCCTCCCTTGCCATGGCTAGGTGCCCGAATGAGGTGGCAGGTCCAGGACCTCGATGGTGAAAGGGTTGCAGGAAATACTTTGGACCATGTGCTTTTTCAAAGAGCGATCAATTTTGTGGGGTCGTGGAAAGACCGTAATTATGTTGTGGAAATGGACGCCATGGTGGATGGTAACCGCAGAATAAAGTCCACCATTGGAGTAATTAACCAAAGGTACATTTTTGCTCTGGTTGGCAATGCCAACACTTTGCAGGTATTTTCAAACTATGACCGGTTTCAAAGATCCGTCCCCTTTTCAATTGAGGCAAACCGGTGGTACCGCCTGAAAACACAGATCGATTTGCAGGATGATGGGACGGGATTAATCCGGGCGAAGGCATGGCCCAGGGAACAAGAGGAACCAGTCGGTTGGACCCTTGAGGAAATCCATTCCCGGCCACACAAGCAGGGAGCCGCGGGCATTTATGCCCTTTCTCCGCAAAGTCAGAAAAAGGTCTATTTTGACAACCTAAGCATTTATCCAAAGCCTTGACCGATAGCTCAATCCAAATGAAGTTAATGAAACCCAGTACTTTAATTCTCCCCTTGTTCAGTTTAGTTTTTGTTTTCCCTTCTTTGTTCGGGGGTGACTGGCCAAGCTGGGGAAAGGACCAATCCCGCAACATGGTATCTACGGAGAAAGGAATAACTTTCGATTTTTCACCGGGAAATCTTACCGAAGATGAGAGCGTTGACCTGGAAACAACCAAGAATGTCAAATGGGTGGCCAAGCTGGGATCACAAGCTTATGGAAATGTAACAATCGGCGAGGGGAAGGTGCTCGTGGGTACGAACAATGAGTCCATGAGAGATCCCCAAAAAAAGGGCGACCGGGGAGTGGTCATGTGTTTCGATGAAAAAACTGGAGCATTTGAATGGCAGTTGATCATTCCAAAGCTTGGTGCGGGCAAGGTGAGTGACTGGGAGTACATAGGAGTTTGCTCATCCCCGGCCATCGAGGACGGGAAGGCATATGTGGTGACCAACCGTTGTGAAGTTATCTGCCTCGACCTGAAGGGTCTGCGGGATGGAAATGATGGCCCTTACATGGATGAAGAAACTTATGTTCGGCCCAAGGGATCCCTAGACCCGTTAAACGACGAAGTAGATGCAGATATAATCTGGCGATATGATATGAGGGATGAGCTTGGGGTTTTCCCCCACAATGTGACCAGCTCATCTGCACTGATTGTGGGGGACCGTTTATTTGTTGCCACCTCAAACGGAGTGGACTGGTCGCACACCAATATCCCCAGCCCGCTTTCTCCAAGCTGGATTGCCCTCGATAAAAAAACCGGTGAATTGATTGGGGAAGATGGATCCGGGGCGAGCCAGCACGCGCTTCATGCCGCCTGGTCATCCCTGACATATGGAAACATAGACGGAGAGGATTTTTTGTATTGGGGCGGTACGGACGGTTTCCTCTATGCCTATGCAAATGAAACCAAGCAGAATGATGAAGGCTTTGATCTGTTTCACCCTCTCTGGCAGGTAGATTGTAACGAACCGCACTACCGGGTTGACAAGGAGGGACGGAAAATTCCTTACGCCACGCCTCCCGGGCCCAGTGAATTGATTGCCACGCCCGTTTTGTATCAAAACAAGATTTATTGTTCGATTGGACAGGATCCGGAGCACGGGGACGGGGTGGGGCGCTTGTCCTGTATCGATGCCAAGACCGGAAAAGTAATTTGGAAGTACCAAGACATTGGCCGTACCATTTCCACACCATCGGTGGCGGATGGACTGGTCTACCAGGCAGAATACGCGGGAATCCTGCACTGCCTGGACGCAGAGACGGGAGAGGTCTACTGGACTTATGATTCCTACAGCCGGATCTGGGGATCCACCCTATTGGTGGATGGCAAGGTCCTTTTGGGCAATGAGGATGGCGATTTGTTAATCTTTTCACATGGCAAAAAATTTACCGAACCCAAGGCAATCAACCTTGGAGCCCCGATTTACAGTTCGCCGGTGGTGGCCAACCAAACACTCTATGTTTCCACCCAGACCCATTTATATGCCGTGGGAAAATAAAGAGAAAAAGTAAATGCTCATTGTAGACAGGTTATCATGAGAGCGTTTTGGCTTATCTTTTTGGGGCTGTTACTTATCCATCAGGACTTTTGGAATTGGTCTTCGGAGGAGATTATCGCTTGGGGCATGCCCGTTGGGCTTATTTATCATGCAGGATTCTCCATCGCCTGTTCCCTGTTAGGAGTATGGGCGGTGTGCCGGGCATGGCCTGCTTTCTGGGAGCAATATGCGGCCCAGCAAGATGAAACCATCGAAGGCACCACAGAAAAAAACCTTATCAATTCATCAAAATGAATGTCCTGTGGATCATTATTGGCTACCTTTTGGTCTTGCTTCTTTTAGGCTGGGGGAGTGGACGGATGTTCCGTGGAACCAGCAAGGATTTCTTTGTTGCTAGTCATAGCATTGGTCCGTTTCTCCTGCTTATGAGCGTATTTGGGACAACCATGACCGCATTTGCACTGGTTGGTTCAACGGGAAAATCCTTTGAGCGGGGAATTGGTACCTATGGTCTGATGGCGTCGATTAGCGGACTGGTCCACATGGCCATTTTCTTTCTGGTGGGCATTCGCTTATGGGCACTGGGAAAAAAACATGGTTACCTGACGCAAATTCAATTTTTTCGTGAACGCTTTGAAAGCCAGCGTTTAGGCTACCTGCTTTTTCCCATTCTTGTATTGCTGGTCATTCCTTATTTACTGATTGGGATTATTGGTGCGGGAAAAGTGATTGAGCCCGTAACCGCGGGATTATTTCCGCAAATTTTTACCAATCCCACCATACCTGCATGGTCGGGTGGGGTGCCCCCCTGGTTGACGGGTCTGGTCATTTGCCTGGTCGTCCTGTCCTACGTCTTTTTGGGTGGCTCCCGGGGAGCAGCGATGGCCAATGCTTTTCAAACCCTAGTTTTCATGGCAATGGGGGTAGTGGCTTTTTATTTTATCGTACAATCACTGGGCGGATTTGTGCAGGCGGGTTCCGTTCCCATGCGTATCACAGAATCCGGAGTTGTCGTTCAGGATTTTCGTTACGACAAAGAACTCGGTCAGTTAGTTGCCAATGAACCGCCCAAAAAAATTGGCAAGTTAACCAGCTCTTCCAGCAGCAATCTTACGGACCGTCACCCCCACCTATGGCGGGAACCAGTCACCGTGGAGTTCCAAAAAAAGCATCCAAAAACTGGAGAACTTGTACCTTTTGAGCGGGAGATCGGCATACCTTTTATCACCTTTGTCACCTACCTTTTTATCCCCTTGAGCGTGGGCATGTTTCCCCACCTGTTTCAACATTGGTTGACTGCCCGGAATGCCCGTGCGTTTAAACTTACAGTCATTGCCCATCCCATTTGTATCATGATTGTGTGGGTGCCATGTGTGCTGATTGGTTCCTGGGCAAGTGGCCTGCTCCCGCCTGGTATTCCTCCCCCCGCAGTTTTATCCGCCATGCTCAATATGCTGGTTGGAGACCCCCTGCTAACCGGGTTACTGACCGCTGGGGTTTTGGCGGCAATCATGTCCTCCCTGGACTCACAATTTCTTTGTTTGGGAACGATTTTCACCAACGATATTGTGGTCAATCGTTCCGCCAAAGACAGGTATACGGATGCCCAGAAACTCAGGATTGCCCGAACATTTATTGTGGTGATTGTCGCGGTCACCTACCTGCTTGCCATGGCTCTCAAAAACGAGAATGTGTTCGACCTGGCGATTTGGTGCTTCAGTGGGTTTTCCGCCCTTTTCCCTCTGGTTTTTTCCGCCCTTTACTGGAAACGGGCAACCGAGGCAGGTGCGGTTGCATCGATTCTCGTGGCCTTGGTTACCTGGGCTTATTTCTTTCACAAGTCCGGGTATGGCGGGGAATATTTTGTAGGGCCTGGCATTGTTCCGGCCGCAATCTGCTTCTTTGCATCCGCGGGTGCAATGGTGCTGGTTTCTTTGTTCACTTCTCCCCCGGCACAGCCCACGATTGACCGTTTTTTCCCATCCCAGTCTTGATTGCGAATCCTCCCAGGTAACGTTAGGTAGTTTAGTCATATGGCTAGCGAAAACCAAATCAATGAGGCGGCCCTCAAGCTCGACAATCATGTTGCAGAAATAATCCACTGGCATTTCTCCGAAGAGACGGGATCTCCCTTCTGGCTCCAATGGGCAAAGGAACAGAACTGGAACCCCTTGAATGAAATTCGAACCTTCCAGGATCTTTGCAATAAATTTCCTTATTTTAAGGACGAATGGCTACGTGATTTACCCAACGAGGCCTGGGTGCCAAAAGCGTACCAGCACCGACCCTTCAACATTTTCGAAACCGGTGGAACCACCGGTATGCCCAAGCAGCGGATTGGGTGGGATGACTTCCGGACCGACTACAGCGAATTTTCCACGACTTTGAACGATGAGCATTTCCCCAGAAATCACTACTGGATGATGGTTGGCCCAACCGGACCGAGGCGCTTAAGACTGGCCATTGAACACCTGGCAAATGAAAGAGGTTGCTCCTGCTTTTTTGTTGATCTTGACCCACGCTGGGTCAAGCGGTTGATCTCTACTCAGCAGTTTGATCAGGCCCGGGCGTATATGGATCATGTGGTGGAGCAGGCACTCACGATTTTAAAGCACCGCAAAGTTAGTGCCCTGTTCACCACCCCAAAATTACTTGAAGCACTGGCGGAACGACGAGACTTGGTTCAGGCGGGCATAAAGGGAGTGTTTTGCGGGGGGACAACCATGGACCGCCAGTATGCCCGTTTCCTGATGGAGGAAGTCTGTGAGGGAGGAAAAATTGGATTTGTACCAACCTACGGAAATACCCTGATGGGGCTGGCCCGTCACCGTCCATTTGGTCCCGAGAACGATTACTCGATTACCTATCATGCCCCTCAACCAAGAGCTGTCTTGCGGGTGGTGGATTCACAAAGTGGAAACCCGGTGGAATACGATCAATGGGGAAGGGTAGAACTCACCACTCTTACCAAGGAATTTTTTATGCCCAAGTTTCTGGAACGGGATGAGGCAATTCGTAGAAAGCCTTGGGAAGAAGCCCCCTGGGATGGGGTTGCGGAAATTCGCCCTTTTGGAGCCATGGAGAAAAAAATCGTGGAGGGAGTCTATTAATAAATATGAAAGCAATACCTCATTTACCCTGCCTGCGCCTCGGAAAGCCGTACAGGAGTTTAAATCAGTCCGAGGTTATCGATTACCGGAGTGGTGAGATCAGGGCCACCCTTAGTCAGATAAATCCGGGGATTATTCGCAAAGACCTTACAAAAATAAATTCGGCGCGGGATGCCCTGCAAAAATTTTCCACCACTGAATTATTGGATATATGCAAGAAAGCCGGAGATTCCTTCCTGCATGATCATCTTCCCCTTGGGGAAGACGGTGCCCTACAGGGCCCTAGAGATTATGTGGACACCCTATCTTCCACCAGTGGTCTTCCTCATGTTATGGTGCGTAAAAATATGGAGAAAATTCATTTTGCACTCTCCAACATGAAGCTGATCCTTAACGGATTGACCCGGGGATTAGACCTAGAGGTATTGGACCTTGGATATGGAGAACAGTCCGGTTCGCCGGTATGTTTTCATCCAACCACCAAGGCACTGGGCCTGGTCATGCCAAGCAATTCTCCTGCGGTTAATTCACTCTGGTTGCCTGCAATACCTTTAAAGATGCCAGTTATCATGAAGCCAGGAAAGGACGAGCCCTGGACTCCATTTCGATTGATGCAGGCATTTATCTCGGCTGGCTGTCCGGCGGAAGCTTTCGGATTTTACCCAACCGATCATGAGGGAGCGGCTGATATTTTGCGCCTGTGCGACCGTGCCCTGATATTTGGTGATAAATCCACCACGGATCAATATGCCGGGAATCCTGGGGTCCAGGTGCACGGGCCCGGATTCAGCAAGATTTTGATCGGAGATGATGAAATTGAAAACTGGCCGGATTATATCGATTTGATGATCTCCTCCATTTCGGAAAACGGGGGAAGAAGCTGTATCAATGCCTCGGCAATCCTTGTCCCTAAATATGCCAGGGAAATTGCGGATGCGCTTGGTCAAAAGCTTGGACCCGTTCAACCTCTGCCCATGGATGATGAGGGGGCAGTACTGTCCGGGTTTGCCAATCCCAAAATGGCCGAATGGATTGACTCCGCCATCGAGGAAGATCTGCGGGTACCTGGGGCCTATGAAGCGACTGCTCCTTATCGGGACGGCACCCGGTTGGTTCAGACAGAAGGGGGAGTTTATTTGAGGCCCACCATTGTGGCCTGCGACTCGATCGACCACCCCTTGGCCAACCGCGAATTTCTCTGCCCCTTTGCCAGTGTGGTGGAGGTTCCCCAGGCTCAAATGCTTGACTGTATCGGGCCGACACTGGTGGTGTCTGCCATTACCAAGGACGAGTCATTCAAGCGTGAACTACTGATCGATTCCAGAATAGAACGCTTAAATATTGGCCCGATCCCAACCATGAAAATATCCTGGGACCAACCACACGAGGGAAACCTGTTTGAATTTCTATACAAGCGCCGGTCCATTGGCATGGCTGCATGAGGTTTAAATGGTAGGTAGTTCATGACAGAATGTTCCACCCAGGGTTCGTTCGGTTTTACCTTCTTTTCCCCCTCTGACCCTACCCGGCAACAGGTAGTTTTGGGAGCCGGGGTATCGGCAAGGGCGGGAGAATTTGGTGGCAAACTGGGCAGTCGTGCCTTGGTGGTCACAGACGCGGGAGTTCTATCGGCCGGGCATCCCCAAAAAGTTTTAGCCTCTTTGGAAGCTGCGGGGATCAAAACATTTTTGTTTGATGGCACCATTGAAAACCCGACCGATTCAAGCGTGCAGGCCTGTGCCCGGGCGGTCGAATCCTTGGGGGTTGATATGGTGGTGGGGGTAGGGGGAGGTAGCTCACTGGACACAGCCAAGGGAGCAAACTTTATCCTTACCAATGGTGGATCAATGAAGGATTATTGGGGAATTGATAAGGCAAAAAATGACCTCCTGCCCATGCTGGCAATACCCACCACAGCAGGTACCGGGAGCGAGTGTCAGTCCTTTGCCCTGATCTCCGATGATCTGACCCACCAGAAAATGGCCTGCGGACATTTCAGTGCGTTACCCTGTGTGACTTTGCTCGATCCGGAACTTACCCGGTCGCAGCCTTTCTCCGTATGTGCAGCCACGGGCATGGATGCCCTTGCCCATGCTCTTGAGTCGGCGGTCTGCACGAAGCGTAATAAACTTTCTGACCGCCATGCAGAAAAAGGTTTTTCTCTTTTGGTTCAAAACCTTGAGGTGGTATGGAGCGAACCCGACAACCTTGCTGCCAGGGAGTACACTTTACTGGGTGCCGCCCATGCAGGTGCTGCGATCGAGCGCAGTATGCTGGGGGCTGCCCATGCAATGGCTAATCCATTGACTGCCCAAAAAGGGGTGGTTCACGGGCAGGCGGTCGGGCTTACCCTTCCAGCGGTTATGTCGTACAATAGCAGGGATAGTAATGTGCAAAAAATTTACGCTGGATTGGCTCGCACCTCGGGGGTCGCAGGTTCCACTGATTCGGACAGTCGTGCCTTTGACCTGCTTTTACAAAAAGTTCTTCACTTGAGGAATGTTTCCCAACTTCCCGTTTCGTTGCATGATGTGGGTTGCGAACCATCCGAATGGGGAGAATTCGCCAGGGATGGTGCCGGCCAATGGACGGCCACATTTAACCCGCGTCCCGTCAATGAAGCTGAATTATTGAAAATTTATCAATCCATTGATTCCTTTGCGGATACATCTGTATGAATCGAGTCTGCAGATTGTCTTTTGCCTGGCTGGTCCTTTTTTTAATGCCGGTTCTTTTGCTTCGTGCTGATTGGCCAAACCATCGGGGCGATTCCTCACTTCGTGGAATCGCACCGGATCTTCTGGGGAATCAATTGGACTTACAATGGACATTTGAGGTGGGGAAGTTTTTGAAGTCATCCCCCGTGGTTGCAGCAGGTAAAATCTTTCTGGGTGGGCCCACCGGAATCTTTCATGCCATTGATGCCCAGACTGGATCTGAACTTTGGAGGGCAGATGCGGGGATCGGGGTGGATGCGCCGGCATTGGTCCATGCAGGCAGGGTCTATGTGGGGTCCAAGGATGGCTGGGTTTTCTGCTTCGATGCGGAAACCGGGAAAAAAACCTGGAGCTACGAAACCATGGGCGAGATCGTGGGGGCACCAAATTTCACCACGCATCCAGATGGCGGGCACGGCCTGGTTTTGGTGGGAAGTTACGATAATTTTGTGCACTGCCTGGATGCCGGCAGTGGGGAAAGGGTCTGGAAATTTGAAACCATGAACTATGTCAATGGAACCCCTGCTGTATGGAAGGATCAGGCAGTGGTATTTGGCGGGTGTGATGCCCAGCTCTATGTGGTGTCGTTAAGTGATGGAAAGCTAATCCGGCAGGCGGACCTGGGGGCACCCATTGCATCTTCAGTGAGCGTGGATGGTTCTTTGGGTTATGTGGGCAATATGGACAAGACCGTATTGGCAGTGGACCTGAAAACGGGCGAGACCATCTGGCAGTACGAACCCAAAAATTTCCCGTATTTTTCATCCCCTGCGGTTACGAAAGAATGTGTAATTATCGGGGGTCGGGACAAAGGGCTCCATGCAATCGAAAAAATTTCCGGAAATCAAAAATGGAGATATTCCGCCCGCGGACGGATTGATGGATCCCCCGTGGTTGCCGGAGAAAAAGTGGTCGTTGGCTCGATGGATGGAAAACTCTACCTGATTGATTTAAAAACGGGCGAACCGATCGCCCAGTATGAAATAGGAGCATCCATTTCCACCACCTGTGCAGTGTCCAATGGATGGATTTTCGTTGGATGTGAGGATGGAACCCTCTATGCCTTTAGTACGATGAGTAAGAGCCCATGAGCGATTCCACCTTTATTAAGCCCGACCGCGAAACTCTGGAGGATACCAAAGCGGGAAATTATTTCATCGCCAATTATCCGCCCTTTTCCTTTTGGAATGAGAAAGATCTGCCCTGTATCGATTCTTTGCTCAACAGTCCGTCCCCGGGCAAAGCTCCCTTAGGATTGTATTATCATATCCCATTTTGTCGGAAGCGGTGCCACTTTTGCTACTTCCGCGTGTATACCGACAAGAATTCTTCCGATGTCCGCCGCTATCTTGACGCAACTATGCAGGAGCTGGAGAGATACGCCCAATCGTCCTACATTGCCGGAAGGAAGCCAAAGTTTGTTTATTTTGGCGGAGGCACACCTTCCTATTTATCTGCCCAGCAATTGACTGAGTTGACAGACCGGATGAAATCAATCTTATCCTGGGATGAGGCGGAGGAGGTTACCTTTGAGTGTGAGCCCGGCACCTTGACCGAAAAAAAAGTTCAGGCAATCAAAGACTTCGGGGTGACCCGGCTCAGTCTGGGAATTGAAAACTTTTCGGATCATATTCTCGAAACCAACGGCCGTGCTCACCGCTCTCCTGAAGTATTCGGTGCGTTTCAATGGGCGAGGGATGCCGGGATCGAAAATATCAACATCGACCTGATAGCCGGTATGCTGGAAGAGACGGATGAAAATTGGCAAGACTGTATCAGGCGTGTCCTCGAATTGTCCCCGGATTGTGTGACCATTTATCAGATGGAAATACCCTTTAACACCACCATCTATCAATCGATGAAGAAGGAGGCAAAGCTAACTGCCCCGGTGGCGGACTGGCCGACCAAGAGGAGATGGGTGAAGGAGGCCTTTGCCAAACTGGAGGCCAATGGATACACCGTCACCAGTACATGTACCGCGGTCAAAAACCCCCAGCAGACCAGGTTTCAATACAGGGATCAACTATGGGGAGGGGCCGACATGGTTGCCCTGGGCGTGGCATCCTTCGGGCACCTGGGCGGTGTACACTATCAAAATGTCACTCATTTTGAGGACTACTGCACCAGCATGGAGGAGGAAAAACCAGTAATCCGCCGGGCCCTTCTTACCACGGAAGATGAGCGCTTTATCCGCGAGTTTATCCTGCAATGGAAACTGGGCTCGGTCCGGCCTGCTTATTTTCTCGAAAAATTTGGGGTGGATGTAGAGGAGAGGTACCGGCCGGTTCTGGAAGATTGGCAAAGGCAAGGCATTCTTGAAAAAAGGGCTGATCGTTGGGTCCTCTCACGGGACGCCCTCCTGCGGGTGGATTCCTTGCTCCATCAATTTTTTCTTCCTCAGCACCGTGATGCCAAATATGTCTAGTCAAACACCCTGATTTTTTAAGCATGGCAGAACCAGAAAAAATAACACCCGGCTTGCTCTACCCCCTAAGTATGATGCGGCGTACCCGTGGACTGCCCAGGCTGGATTATCAGGTGATTGAGGCCCAGGAGCTACCCGGACCTTACCGGCAATTGCTCGCACATGAGGGCGATATGACCAGCCGTTTGGAAAGTGCATACCGCTTGTCTATCCGGGTGAGGAAGCTGCATTCTTCCAACGATGGGAAAAATTATTTTAGGGAGGTCATTCTCGAAACCTTCGAAACCCAACCGCGACCGGTTGAGTATGGAGCCATTGAGATTCAGTTGGCCCAGCTGCCAGAAACTGCGAGGCAACTCATTATTGCCGGGGAGGTACCCCTTGGTGCCGTACTTAATAATGGGCGAATCCCTTACACCTGTTCGTTGCGGGGGTTTTTCAAGGTCATACCGGACGATTCCATTAAAGATGCATTTGCCCGGGATCTGCCCGGCACCCTCTACGGCCGAAGCAACCGTATCGAGACAGGTGCGGGCCAGACGATTGCACAGATTGTCGAAATCTTGCCACCCTTATAGATTGATGGTCTCTGCTTGAGTTTATAGGAAGGGCAGATTGAATATAGATTATCTCAAATGATTTCCTTCAAAACACAGTATGATGCCATCGTGGTAGGTGCGGGCCCTGCAGGTTCCACCACCGGTGCCTTGCTTGCCGAAAAAGGGAGGGATGTGTTGATTGTGGAAAAAGAAAAATTCCCACGCTACCATGTGGGAGAATCCCTGATGCCCTTTTGCTATTTCCCCTTGGAGCGGCTCGGCTTGATCGATCAATTGATGGAGTCTGGCAATCCACGCAAATATTGTGTGCAGTTTGTGCGTGAGGATGGACTGCTTTCCCAGCCTTTTTATTTTTTCCAGCACTTTGACCATCCATCCTCCACCACCTGGCAGGTATGGCGGGAAGAATTTGACCAAATGATTCTGGACAAGGCCCGCGAAAATGGGGCTTCTGTTCTCGAACAGACCAAGGCCGACCGGTTGATCAAAGATGGGGACCGGGTAACCGGGATCAGGGCAACATCCCAGCAATTAGGAGAGCTTGAAATCAGGGCTCCTATTGTGATTGATGCTTCCGGGCGGGATTGTTTTGCCGCCCACAAAGAGAACTGGATGGTCCGGGACCCGGAGCTTAAAAAAGTTGCTTTATGGACCTATTTCAAAGGAGCCAAGCGGGATCCTGGTCTCGACGAGGGAGCAACCACCGTGGCTTACCTGCCCGGAAAGGGATGGTTCTGGTACATTCCCCTGAGTGGAGACATGGTAAGCGTGGGCATCGTGGCGGAACGGGATTATTTGTTCAACGGGTCGACCAAGGACCATGCGGAAATTTTCCAGCGGGAAATCAAAAACAATGCCTGGATACAGGATCATCTATCCCAGGGTAAACAGGTAGGAGAGTACCGGATAACTGGAGAATATTCCTACCGAAACAAGTACTGCTCGATGGATGGCTTGGTCCTCGCCGGGGATGCCCTCGGATTTTTGGACCCCGTCTTTTCCTCGGGAGTGTTTCTTGCCCTTAAGAGTGGGGCGATGCTTGCGGATGAAGTGGATGTTGCCCTGTCTGCCGGGCCAGTCACCGCCCAATCCTTTGACCGATACGGCAAAAAGATGCAGGCATCGATCGAGACGATGCGCAAAATTGTTTATGCTTTTTACGATCCCGAATTCAGTTTTGGGGATCTGGTAAAACGGGGCGAACATTTGCGCGGGGCTTTGACGGATTGCCTGATTGGCAATGTGGACGATCAGGACTTTAAGGAGCTTTTTGAATCGATGTCCGACCTTGCCCACCTGCCCGATCCGGTGGAGCACGGGCTGGCCAAGACCTCCGCGTGAGGATTGCTTTTCTTACGCCCGGCACGGGCAATTATCATTGTGGGGTATGCATGCGGGACAATTCCTTGGCCCGGCATTTGATTAATCATGGTCATGAGGTAACCATGCTACCGGCCTATCTTCCTCACCTCTTGGATGAGGAAAGTGCAGGCACAGAGTCCCCTCTTTTTTTGGGCGGGATCAATGTCTATTTACAGCACAAATTCCCTCTTTTTCGCAAAACACCCAAATGGTTGGATGATCTCTTCAATAGTGAATTCCTGCTCCGCTGGGTGGCGGGCAAGAGGGGGATGACCACCCCGCGTGAACTTGGCGAAATTACCCTGTCCACCCTTCGGGGAAAGGGCGGCCCACTGGTCAAAGAAGTGGATAAAGTGATCGACTGGTTTAGGGAGTATGGTCAGCCGGATGTACTCATCCTATCCACCATTTTACTTTCTGGGGTTGGCCGGGCAGTGCGGGAGGAATTAAACATTCCTGTGATTGGATTTCTCCAGGGCGAAGATGGCTTTCTTGATTCTTTGTTACCAGAGTACCAAGATCAGGCGTGGAGTATGTTGGGTGCAGATGCCAGAGCACTGGATCGCTGTTTCTCCCCAAGCCTTTCTTTTGCTAAACATATGGGCAGTCGATTGGGCATCCCTGAAAAAGATATTCAATATTTTCCCAACGGTATATCCTTGGATGGGTATGAGGACTCAGATGAAGAAGCGCATACCCCAACCATCGGATACTTCGCCAGGATATGCCCGGAAAAAGGATTGGATCTTTTAGTCGATGCCTTCATCGAGCTGAAAAAGTCAGACAATCATGAGGAATTAAGACTGGCGATTGCGGGTACTTTGCCCGCAGAAAACCTTACTTATTTGAACGAGCAAAAGAGTAAAATTTCCCGGGCCGGGCTGGATAATTTTGTGGAGATAAGCACCCATCTTTCCCGCCCGGAAAAAATCA
>ERZ807291.3710-NODE-3710-length-21168-cov-16.883626_pt1 | contig 21168 bp, 11 predicted proteins | sample MGYA00521257_ERZ807291 | MGnify/ENA primary metagenome ERZ807291 (study PRJEB31413, sample SAMN03169783) | marine metagenome | biome: Marine; feature: Water; material: Subsurface seawater | place: North Sea | collected 2011-04-28 | depth 1 m m ... | reverse complement strand
ATTAGAATTATTATTAGAATTCCCATTCTTAGAATTCCCATTATTTGATTTACCATTCTTAAAATTACTATTCTTTGAATTACTATTCTTAGAATTTTTATTCTTTTTTTTTGCTTCTGGTGTCATTAGATCTAATCTATTATCTTTTTCAATTAACTCTTCTACAATAGATTGTTCTCGAACACGTAAATACATTCTCAATAAAAATTTCAATTGAATAAATAAAATTCCAGAATATAAATTAAAAACATTTTTTATTATTTTCTTTATATTTTCATTATTTAAATTCCTTCTCAAATAACCTTTAACATCATTACCATATTTATCTGTATAAGGTAATAGAAAAGTATTTAATTTTTGTATTTTTCCATTTACCATATCATCTTCACCAATAAAATAATCACCAGTATCGTCTGAGTAAATAGGTTTGAATATATTAAAAGTTTTTTTTGTATCCTTACCTTGACTTCCATCATTGCAAAATATTTTTTTTAAATTTTCTCTGTTATTTTTTGTTTTTTGATTAAATTTATTAGGATCATTTTTTGCAACATTATTAATTTCTTTTATTTTTTTGAAAATTTCATTTTTTAAATAACTATCATTTTGGTAATCAAACATAGTATATTGATAAACTTTTAATCCCTCCAACATTTTCTTTAAACTTTTTCCTGATCTTGCTTTTACATTATTATTATTTTCACTTTTCTTAAATTTTATCAATTCAGTTAATTGATCGAATTTTTCCAAATTTTTATCTTTTACCTTTTTATTATTACCTTTATCACCATCTTTACGCTCTTTGCCATCTTTCCCCTTTTTACTATCGTCACCTTTTTTTTTTAATTTGTCGAACTTATTAGATATGCTAAAATCAGCACTCTTTTTCTTTTTCCTTGCACCACCACTCTGTTTCTTTTTTTTCTTTTTACCTTTATCACCCTTTTTCTTTTTACCTTTATCACCTTTTTTCTTACCATCATCTTTTTTTAAACTTCCAATAACTTTTTTAGCAAATATGTGAAACCCTTCATATAATTCATTAATATTTGATATATTTTTAAAGAAAACAAAATCACCTTTCAAATCATTTATATTATATGTTACTTCAAGTATAAGTAAGAAATATAAAAACATTTTCTTTTGTTCTTCTCCTTTTTCCAAAATATCAGTTTCATTATACCTGAATATAACTTCATCTGGTTTTATTTTAAAATTTTTTACTTCAATATTTTCTTTTACTTTATCAAATTCATTGAATACACCGCTTATATCTTTAACAAATTTACAAATATCTGTATTATCATCTTTTTTGTATTCCAATTCCAATATTTTTTCCCAATTATTTATTTTTTGATTAACAAAAATTTCAGTAGCTCGATTGAAGATTATTGTCTCTAATTTCTCTTCTTTCTCCCTATTTTGATTATTATTTCCTTTATCTAAACGTTTAAAAAAAGATTCTAATTTTTTATATTTTTCCATATTTTCCCATTTCAAAGGTTTCATAAATTCACTTACAATCTGTGTAACTTCAATCCTTTTGATTAATTCAGTTTTATAATAAAAAATATTAATTAAACTTTTTATAAAATCTAAAATACTTATTTTCAATCCTTTTAATATTTCAACAACAGTTTCATTATTTCTATTATTATTTTTATTTAAATAATCAACTAAACCATCTATCTTCTCATCATTACATCTATCTCTATTTATCCTTTCATATATTTCATTATTTTCACTTATCCCTTCTGTTTCATTCAAATCTCTTAAAAATTTATCATTCATATTCCTACTTTTTTCTAAATTATTTTTATTACCTAAAAAATTATGGACTTTGATAATATCTAAAATAGTACTATCCATATATATTATAAACATTTTTTAATTTATAATATAGATTGTAATGAGTATTTTCTCAAAAAAAGATTATTATTAAACTTTATATACTATCAATAATTTCATTAATTCTTGTTGCTAAACAATTGAAACTAACAACATACGTTGGAACTTTCTTTTTATTAATTGAATTCTTAATTATTCCATCATTCCATATAGATCTTACCATCTGTTGATATACTGTTGGATTTGTTAAAATATTTCTTACAAATTCATATCTATCTTTCCAATTAGCAGGATCACCTGCAAATCTATTTAATATTTTATATTGTAATGCTCTCCAAGTTCTACTATCTTCAACTTTTTTTGCGTCATAATTAACTAATATAACGTGATTGTAATTTTTCATAATTTTCTTTTGGAAGATACTTGTTCTTTGAAATGATTCAGGAACTGTTCTTAGTCTATATCTACCATTCTCATAAACAGGTTCTAAAAAATTTCTTAAATCTAATAATTGATAATCACCTAACAATGGTTTTGATATGGGGATCATAATATTTGTATAGTTAAGACCTGTTCCAATATAATCAAAAATCTTAGTCCAAGCAAGATTATCATAAGCCCAAGCGTGTAACATTCTTGGCACTAATAAACGTGGCAAAGTAATCGATGTATCTCTTTTATTTAATTCCATACCCCTCTTTCTTAAAGTAGCAATTGATAAAATTCTTCCATTTGTAATATGACAATGATCTTTTGAAGCGAGTGCTTTTGTATTTAATTGCATTAACTTATCAATCAATTCTCTATCATCTAAAAGAACTGTTTCTGCATGAAGTAAATCAAATTGTTCTGTATCAAAACTATCTTTTGTTAATTCTACAAAAAATCTTTTCGCTTCTTTATAAACACCTAATTCCAATGATTTTTTTCTTAATTCTAAATCTTCATCAAAACTATCAATAAAACTCTGTTTGACCTTTTCAAATTCTCCATTTAATGTTCCCATTATCTGTTTTTTTAAAGTTTTTACATCGCCCTCTGTATAAATTGGTGGTTTCAATTTCTTTTCAAACTCATCATAAGAAATCCTTAATATTTTTTGGAACATTAATAATTTATTCCTTGCTATTAACAACAATAAAACATATTTGTTATGACTTTCCTCTGACAATTCTTTTGAAATTGTAAATTTATAATCAGACTCAATATATAACTTCAAATATTTTTGTAAATCTTTCATTAAAGAAAAATATTCAGTTTTTGTTTTATTAATAAATTTTAATATTTTACTTACCCTACTTGTATCATTAGGTGCTAAATAAATTGTGTCAAGTTCAATATCAAAATCTTTTTTCATTTTTTTAATGTAATTAACACTCAAATATTTACCTAATAAAAACACTAAATGTTTCAAATACTTTGAATTCTTTTCAATATGAACTATCGAATTCATTACATATTGTAAATATAATTGATATATAACAATATTCCTTTTATTTCTATCTTCCGCTTTTTCCCCTTGAATATATGGTAATACACCGAAACCTATTCTTTCATTATCTTTTATGTTATATGCTGATTTAGATGTGCCAATTAAAAAGTTTGCCATATTTTTAATTCCATTATCAGTGCTATCATATCTTAAAAATGAATTAACTAAAATATCAGCACCAACAATATCGAATTTATTATATTTCGATTTATCACCAGATGATGGATAAACAGCACCTGCTACTTGATTTTTTTGAATATATTTTAATCCTTTAAATCTGCTTAAACCTTTATCAAGATTATCTTTACCACCCTTTTTATATTCTCTATTTGTAAGAAATAAATTTTTATCACTAAAATTAATAATTTCAGCAGGTCCAGTTGATACTCTTTTAACATTATCAATATTAACATTATTGAAATCTTTTGTAAAAAATAATTCTTTTTTTTTATTAGACCCCGAACCAATCTCTTTATATGCGAAAACAATATCATCATTCTTAACAGAATCTTCAACTTTAAAAATGAAATTTCTTCCAAATTTGTCTAATTCACTATCATTTTGTAATTTTGAATTTTTGTAACCGTCTTCTACTCTAAAATAATTACCACCTTTCTCTGCTATAACTGTATCAGTTTGACCTCTTAATATACCATAATTATTTTTAAAATCTATTTTAGTTTTATCATAACCTAATAAATAAACTGTATTAGTTCTTAATAAAGCGAGTAAATTATTGAAATATTTATCAACATTTTTTTTTAGATTACCTGATAATGAACTACTCTTCACTTCTTCTTTAATCATTTTAAATACAGTAAATTCTAAATAATTGAAAAATGTGAAAAGACCTAAATATAAAAGTTCTTTTGCAATCTTTCTATTTATATCTTCTGCTTTATCTCCTTTATGAGACAAATTAAAATCCAAACCTTTCTTTCTGTAAATTGAAAATAAAATAAGAATTTGATTTCTTATATTTACTAAATCTAAATCACCGACTGTCTCTTTTAATTTAAGTTTAGTTTTTTTCAATACTTTATCATTAGTCGAACTTTTATAAACATTATCTATTTTTTGTTGTATTTGTGCGGTTGATTGAAAATCATTATCCCCTTCCATATTTTTTTCATAAACTTTGAATAAATTCCCTGGGATGAAAAAAAATGAACCATCTTTTTTTTTTGATAGATCGTCTTCTTCTGCTAACATAATTACTTCATTTTTAACACTCATCCTCTTTGTACTATTATCCTCAACATCACCACAATCAGTCATATCTAAATTTAAATAAACGTGTTGTGATGAAACAGTTTGTGGAATGTTATTAATTGTTAAATCAACAGGGAAATCTACTAAATAATCTCTAATATTAATTGTTGTTTCTCCAAAAAATAATCTGTTAATTAAACCAGCAACAGATTTTTTTCTTTCAGTCCCAACAGGATTATATAAAGTTCCCATAGAAGGGATAGTTAAATCTAATGTTCTTGAAGTCATAAAAGGATCTAATCTATTAACTAATTTAGGACATTTATAATAAGTTTCTCCTCTGTAATCTTCACAAGTCCCATCTCTTTTCATCATTAATCTCCTTTTATCATTTGGACCACTTGCTGAACCACTACATTTATCAGGAACACCTGGTTTATCGTTACATCCTAAAAGTTCTCTATCTTCTTTTGAAGAGTTTAATAGATAATCTTGATATAAGAAAGTGTAACCTGCTTCGAAAACATTTTGATTAATTTTATCATCATAACTCCAATTTTTAATAAAATCATTTAATGGATTTACAAATGTAAATTTATCATTAGACATTTCAAATACACTTGGTAATACTCCTTGTGCTGTTTCCAATTCATCTAATGTTTTATCTGCTTGCTGAACTTCTGTATCAATATCATTAATTTTAGAAAAAATATTTTTTACTAAACTAATATTTTCAGTTTCTATATCTTCTGCGATAGGCTTAATATGAGTATCAAAATGTTTTTTATAAACTAATGGTATTAAATCTTCTGGTGTATTTTTTGTATATTTACCATAACCAACTAATTTATTTTTATATTTATCACTTTTTAATTTAGCCAAAAGTATTTCTTTATCATCTTGTAATGGAATAGCCCTTCCAGAAAATTTATTTTCAATCTTTGAAGGAGTATCTCTCAAACCGACCCATTTACCACTTAATAATGTAGAAGTCATTATATATATATCTAATTATATATAATATTTATTTTAAGAATTATAGACATTATAGAAAAATGATTAACATTCAATTAATCTTAAATTTTTCGATATTCTCCTGAAAACACATTTAGGAATATTTTTATCTCTTTTACTTTTATATTCCGCTTTTCCATTTATTAATCTAAACGATATAAATGTTACTATTATTAATTCCAAGAATTGATAAATAGAAGTAAATTTAATTTTCACTTTGTTATAAGCAGTTTGTAATTTAATTTCTGCTATTTTCAATGCCTTATCTCTTAAAATAGGTCTATTGAAAAATACTGAAAATTTATTTTTATCTTTTTTATCTTGTTCTATATATCCCATAGAACATATATGATTTCCTTGATCATCCATTTTTAGAATTTCTCTACCATCAAACCCTATATTATAAACATTTTTACATTTACCATTTTTATTTGTTTTTATTAAGCAAGTTAAATATTTTAATTGTTTTTTATTATCTTTTTTTTTTAGAATAATTTCATTATCTTCTAATTGAATTATTGTATTTTTTTTATTATTCTTTTCTTCTTTATAATTTGTATCTAAAATTACAAAATCTTTATCAGTAAGTTCAAATAGTTTATTATTTACAAAACTTCTTCTAAGATCTCTTTTTAAAGTATATTCTTTTCCGTTTTTTTTATTACCTTCTAAAATAAATTTATCTAAATTCATTTTGATTAATTCTTTTACTGATAAATCCTTATAAAATTTAAAATATTTTTCTTCCATTTCAATAATATGTCTTAAAATTATGTTTTTTCTTAATAAATCTTTATCATAATCATAATATTCAATAAATAATTTTTCAGGAACGTTTCTTTGTAGATTTATTTCTTTATAAAGATTTGGTAAAAGTATATCCGTAACTACATAATTAAAAATATCATAAATATAAACACAAAATAAAAACGAATCAGATACAGAAACATAACTTTTTCCATTTTTATTTAATAATTTCTTTCCATTCATTAAACTTCTTAATTTATCAATATTTGGTGCTTTATTAATATAAGTTTCATAAAAAATATTATTAATTAAATATCCTAAATAAACTACTGTTGTTATACCCAAATTTATAATACCACTTTTTATTCCATCTAAAACCAAATTATCCTTTACCATCTCATTACTTCCTTCAATATACTTTCTAAGGAACTCAACATTATCATCTTTTTTATTAGATGAATTGTTTGTATTATTTTTTTTATAATAATTATCTAAATTATTCAAATGAAATTTAATCGCACATAAAAACTTCTGTAAAAATTTGTAAAACTCTTTGTAAGGAATTCTACTTACTAATTTAAACATCTCTTTTTCATTATTACTATCTCTAATTTCGCATAAAATTTTTTGTGTTCTTTTACTTATTTTTTTATTTAAAATAAGGCAAAAAATTACTAAAATCAACATATTTGGAACATTTAAATTATATAAATCCATCATAGGTTCAAGAATTTGAGTATCTGGAAAAAGTATTGTATCTAAACTTCTTAAAATTTCTTCCGTTGTAAGTTTATCTCTTTTTTCTGTTACTTTGAATAAATCATTATTACTACATAAAGAATTTATGTTGTTAGATTTTAAAATAAAATTATTACTTGAAAAACTTTGCAAATTAATAGGCAATAATTTTAATTTAATATTATTATTTGATTTAATCATATATATCTACTATATATGAATATTTTTTTGTAAAAATGATATTATTTAATTCATTTGCTTACCTGCTAAATAGTTTGCTGGAGATACACCATCTAAACCTAAATGTGGTGGGTTTGGATAAGTTGAAAACGGTAATGAAACAGATAATACACTACTTCCCATAGTTGTTAATAAAATAAAAAATATCGCTGTTAATAAAATTATTGAAAATACAGAAACAAAATTAATCTTTTTTAATGCTGTAAGGACAATTATACATGCCAAGACTAAACATATAAAAAAATAAGTTAATGATTTGGCAAGAGATACAACCGCAGAACCAGTTGTCTCAATAGCAAGTGAAATATCCTGTGCTACTTGTTTTACACAATCATTTGTTGATGTAGTCATATATATTTATATGAATATAATATTTTTATTTATAATTAAAAAATTTGAATTATTCCCCAAATTGTCATATTTGTTTCATCACTCCAATCACAAGCATATACCTTCTTATTCATAATAAAACCACAACTCGGTGATAAATTTTTACTTAATTCCTTCAAAGTTTTATCTCTTTCATATGTTACTTGGGAACAAATTATAATACTTTTTGGGGTTTCCTGTAAATTACTAATATAACGATCTAATGTAGTATCTAATGCTTGATGTAACTCATCACATTCATTTATACTAACAATTTCTTTACCTTCTATATTCTCATTAAGGAAATGAATTTTCTTTTTTGTTCCACTTTCAATAAGAACACCGTGTTGTAAAAGATTATGTTCGAACCGTTTTTCCATATTATCACCACTATGTATCATATTATTATATTCTAAATTAGCATAATTCAAAAATCCACTCGCTTTATATTTATTATCTTCTTCATCAAAACTATAAATTTTACAAACTAAATCATTAAACCCTAATGTATAATATTTCTCTGTTGTCGCTGAAATAAATAGCGGACCATCACCCTCGATTAAACCACTGAAATCATCCAAAGATTTACTTTCGGATTGCTTCATAATCTCAATTTTATCTCCTTCTTTTATAACTACTTTTTTTAATTTCTCATATGATTTGTCTGTATAAGCATTAGGACAAGGTGTTGATAAACTCGTCTGTGTATATGGTGTTGAACTTTCACGCACCAACTTCGGTATAGTAGGTGGTAATGAAGTAAGAAATCCATGTTCTTTATTAGTTTTCTTTTTCATAACAGGTGTATCAACAGTCTGTTGTTTTATCATCTCTGGAACAATTCTCGCTAATTCAAAAGATTTATTTAATCCATAATTATTTGTGTTACATGTAGGACATTTCCTACTCTGTTTATCCCATTCATCAAAACACCCATAACATAAAATATGAGTACAAGGCATCATAAAAAGCCAAATATCTTTATTCTCTAAACAAATACAACAATTCAATTGTATCTCTTTTTTACTATTTAATTGTGAGAAATCAGTTAAAGATTTTTCCGGAATTTCCTTCGCTTTATTTGCAATTTCAACTTCACAAAATCCATCTAAACATTTTAAATGGAAAAATTTATTATTAAAAACGGCAACATGCCTACTCCCAGGTAAAATACTAAAATAAGGATTTTCACTATCATTTTTAAATGATGTTATTGATAAAATATTCGAACAACCTTCACAAGTTTTATTATAAGACATACTTATTCTATTTAACTAAACCTTAAATAGAATATTTTTATTTTTATTATTTATTTTATTTTTATTATTTATTTTATTTTTTTTATTTAATTCTTAACAGAAAGTAATAAAGAAGTTTCATTATTTTTTTGATTTTGGAAATATAATTTTAGATTCTCTTTTGTAATATTTTTATCTTTTATCATTCTTTGTAATGCCTTAACATCAATAATTAGTTTATTCATTTTTATGCCAACTCGGCTTTTTAAATGTTAAAAAAAGAAAATATATGTATAGATAATAAGATGAGAAATTTTCCGATATTTGAATTTGAGAATAGACTTAGAAAATTGAGATATGAAATGAAAAAAAATAATATAGATATTATTTTAATTACAGAACAAGCAAACTTTCATTATTTTACTGGATTTGTCTCGCAATTTTGGGAATCCCCAACTAGACCCATTTATTTATTAATTAGTAAATATGATGAAATAGTCATTATTCCATCTATTATGTATGAAACTATTCAAAAAACATATATTAAAAAAATCCTGACATGGTCTGGACCTTGTTCTGAAGACGACGGTGTATCACTGTTGAAGGAACAGTTCAAAGGATATAAAAAAGTTGGAATGTCAATGAATATTGAATCACAACTTAGAATGCCCTTGATACATCTTCTTGAAATTAAAAAAGAATTAGATTTTGAACTTATAGATATCAGTCATATAATACAAGGTCTGAGACTTATTAAATCTGTATATGAAATTGATAAAATTAGAACTGTATGTCAAATAACCTCTAAATGTTTTGCTGAACTTCCCGAAAGACTAGAAAAATTCGATTATTTAACAGAAAGAATAGCCGTTAAAGAAATGAAATTACTGCTTTTGGAAAATGGAATAGATGATATTAGATATATGGTATGTAGAAGTGGTCAAAAAGGATATAATTCAATTGTTGATGGTCCAACAGATAAAATATTAGAGGCCAATGATATATTTGCAATAGATACAGGAGCAGTATATGATGGATATTTTTGCGATTTTGATAGGAATTATATAATATTAGATAAAACTAATATTAATTTGGATATCATGGTTTTATATGAAACTGGAAATAATTTGCTTTGGCAAGCAACGGAAAATGTTTTGAAAATTGCCAAGCCTGGTCTGAAAATATGTGATCTATGGTCTACTATGGCAAATTATTTAGTCGGAAATGGAAAAGAATTTAATGCAAAGATAGAAGATTATCGAAATGGTAGGTTAGGACATAGTTTAGGACTTCAATTAACCGAATTACCATCTATTAAACATAATGAAGAAACTATTTTAGTGGAAGGCATGGTTTTGTGTATTGAACCATTTCTGTCGATTGGTCAGAAATCAATTGTTCATGAAGAATGTATTGTTATAACTGATTATGGATGCGAATTATTAACAAATAGATGTCCTAAAGAAACGTGGACAATTAAAAATTCAATGGATTTTGATGATGATCTAATTGAAATTATTGGTCCTCTTCCTAAAAAAAATAGTTTAAGAAAAGAAACTGTAGAATTATTAAATGATTTTTCAAGTAAAATAGATGAATGCAAGGAAATACATGCAGATATTCCTGAAACTCCTCTCCTGAGAATGAATAAGTTAGAAGAAGAATTGGGAATAAAAGAAATAATTGTTAAAGATGAAGGAAAAAGACTAAATTTAAAATCATTTAAGCCTCTCGGTGCATATTATGCAATTAATACTCTTGATCCTCGTCCAGAGGTTTTATGTACGATGACAGATGGAAATCATGGAAAAGGAGTTGCATATGTCGCAAAATCTCTCGGGATGGAAGCAATTATATATGTTCCAGATAATATGGTTTCAGCAAGAATAAGAGCAATGATGGATCTAGGAGCAAAAGTAAGAGTAGTTGATGGATCATATGATGATGCGATTGTAAGAGTCCGGGACGAGGCACAGAAGAATGGATGGTTTTTAATTTCGGATACGTCATGGTCTGGATATACTGATATTCCCAAGAAAATCACCATTGGATACAGTACTATTTTTCGAGAAATAAATGAGCAGAGAAATGGCTCTAATCCCATCACACATGTTATTATTCAAGCGGGAGTTGGAGGACTTGCCGGAACATGTGGTCTGTGGTTATTATATAATAAACAATATTTAATTGAACAAAAAATATGGTCTGAAGATGTTAAATTTATTATAGTTGAACCGAAAGATGCGGATTGTATTGCATATAATGTTATGGTACATGGAAATAGTGATGATGAAGAGTTATATAAATGTCCTGGTCGAACTAACTCGATGATGGCTGGACTAAATTGTGGTGTTCCAAGTAAATTGTCATGGCCTGTTATGCAAGATACTTGTGATTTATATTTAGTTATAGGAGAAAAATGGCCTGTTAAGGCAATGAAATTAATGCATGATGAAAAAATTATTGCAGGAGAATCGGGAGCAGCTGGCATAGCGGGTTTGCTGGCATTATATAGTAAAGGTTATTTTGATGAAAATAGTGTAATTCTTACAATTAACACCGAATCTGATACAGATCCCGAAAATTATATAAAAATAATTAAAAATAATTAATAGCGACTAAGTGCAACTAATAAATAATTTAATCTTTTTTATATATAATTATGATTGGTTATAGAAATCATCTCAAAAATATTCCAGAATTATATTTTAGAGAAATTAAAACATCAGAATATATTGATGAAAAATTAACATCTTTCGGTCTTGAAGTACATAAAAATATTGCAAAAACGGGTTTGGTCGGTATTCTTAAATCGAATAATGAGAATCCAGAAAGAAATATTGCGATAAGAGCTGAAATGGATGCATTACCAATGGAGAATGGTAATAGACATGCATGTGGTCATGATGGTCATATGGCAATAGTATTAGGTATAGCTGAATATTTTTCAAAAAATAGAAACAGTTTTGGAGGAATAATATATTTTATATTTTCTCCGGCTGAGGAGGATGGGGCAGGATGTAATGAAATGCTTAAGAATGATTTTTTTAATAGTCTAGGAATTCAGGAAGCATACGCATTACACAATTGGCCCGATTTGAAAGTTGGACAAATTGGAATATCGGAAGGGGTCATCATGGCAGGAGATGATAATTTTTGTATTAGAATAATTGGACGAGGAGGGCATGGTGCAATGCCAGAACATGCTATTAATCCAAATAATTATATTGGACGGATCATTAAAAAATTAAAGGAAATTGCTAATAGGAATAAGGTTATTCTTACCCCGACAGGCATTAATGGTGGAACAGCATTTAATGTTATTCCGGATTTAGTAACTATAAAAGGGACTTTTAGGTATTTAACCAAAGAAACAAAAGAAAAAGTATTATTGGAATTAAAAAATATTAAAATTGAAGGGGTTGTTATTGAAACTCAAATAATAGATGGATATATCCCAACTATAAATAATAAAGAATGTGCTAAATATTGTAAAAAAGTTGTAAGGGATATGATTGGAACGGAATTGATTAAAATAACCCGACCGAGCATGGCAACGGAAGATTTTAGTTATTTATTAGAAAAGATAAAGGGTTGCTATGTCTGGCTTGGGACAGGTGACCCAGAACATCTCCATAAATTACATTCAAATAATTTTGATTTTAATGATAAAGTATTGGATATTGGTTTTAATTATTTCAGAAATTTAGTTTTGAATAGATTACCCATTAAATCATTCAAAAATCAACCTATATTTAAAAATAATTTAATTTTCCTTGGTTTCATTCAATTAGCAACGGATTATACACTGGATATGGAAATATCTGGTGTATTGAAACAAATAGATGGTATTGGATGGAGAATAAAAAAATTACCGTTTATTGGTGGATTTACCGATATAAATAAAAGTACTTTTAAGAAATTAAAAGATGAATTGAAAAATAGTGCAACTGGATTTGGTGAAGATACAAAATATGGTAAATTAAGTTTGGTTTCTCTTGCTTGTACATCAATGTCATTCATATTAGGAAGAGAAATAATTGATCAAGAACTTAGAAAAGGATATAATGTCCCGACGAATGATACAACAACATCTATATTGGCTGTAATGAATAAAATTTCAATTGTACTGAAATTAAAAAATATTAATATATCACTTTTGACACCATATATAGATAAAATTCATGATAAATATAGAAGATTAATGAAACATGTCGGATGTAATATAATGGTTGAACGAAATTTGAATTTGCAAAATGATTCGCTTACATCATCAGTTACAAATGAATCAATTGAAAAAATAATAGATGAGATGATAACTATTAATTCTGATATACATATATTTATAATTGTATGTTCCGCATTAAACGTTACAAATTATGGATTTATTGATAAAATGGAAAAGAAACATAGTATTTATTTCATAACATCCAATCAGGCATTGTTATGGAATTCACTAAATTTGGCATTGCCAGACGGAAAAAAAGATTTAATTAAAAATGTTAAAGGTTATGGTCGAGTGTTTCAATTATAAAGTCATTGCTTTGTTGATGAAACCCGCATTCTTTCTTCATGTTATAAATAAATAAAATCCATTTCAATTTTAGCTTCTATGATTGGGTATTTAGTACATTTATTCAAAAGTCCTATTTATAGTGTAAAATTATGCTATTGATAAAATATTCGAACAACCTTCACAAGTTTTATTTTTATTATTTATTTTTTTAATTTATTTTTTAACAGAAAGTAATAAAGAAGTTTCATTATTTTTTTGATTTTTGAAATATAATTTTAGGTTCTCTTCTGTAATATTTTTATCTTTTATGTTATTTAAATGATTTATATTTTCATCAAAACTATTATGATTTCCGTATTTTAAATCAAAAATATTATATCCAAATTTCTTCATTATTTTAAGGAAAAATATTCCTCCAGTTTTATTTTTATTAAAATTCAAAAAGATATATTCAATTTTCTTTTTTTTCAATAAATTTTTAAATAAATTAATAGCCCCAATCTCAGCTCCATTAAGAGATACTTTTAAACATTTAATATTTTCGAAATTTTCAAATAAACTTTTATCAGTAGCACTATCAAGGATTGTATTTACTATTTTTATATTTTCTAAATTATTATCTTTTACAGTTTTTTTCAATAAATTTAAATAATTTTTATTTTTATCAATTGCTAAAACATTATTTTCATAACCAGATGCTATTAATGAATAATATCCTATATGAGATCCCATATCAATAAATGTATGACCTCCATCTTTTAATATTTCAATTAATAACTCAGTTTGTAATTTATACCAACAGTATTTTTTTCTTATACAATTTGATATTATATCTAAACCTTCATTTTGTATATTATTATCTTTATGATAGTCATAATTAAAAATATAAAATTTAAAATTTTTATTATTTATTGGCATATCAATTATTAAATCTTTAATCATATTCTATTTATTTATGAAATAAATAAAATTAATAAAAAACGAAACTCCAAAGAATTTAATTATAGTTAAATATTTCTTCTAAGTCATCATCATCTAATTGATCTGTTGGAGGGTCTTTATGTAAGCAATATGGTGGATAATGGTTTCCTTTATCATTTGGATTGAAAAGTGATTTATCAAAATATAAATCTTCTGGAACTTTATTACCCATATTATGAGGTAAAGATGTAGTCCATAAATTATTTGTAAGAATACATTCGTGAGTTTCGAATTGAATATGATGTAATCCTTCTGTTTCTAAACGCTTAATGTAAATTTTATCAAAGAAATTATTTTTAACAAATTCTAATGAGTTTAAGTATTTACCTCTGTAATAAACAGGATGTCCTTTTGTAATCATTAATTTTTTATTTGGAACATTTGGTCCTAACGAACCTTTTTCAAATACAACGAAGTCTTTTAATTTACAACCATTACTTAAAACTCTGACAACTTTTTTGAAACCATTTCGGGTTTTTACTAACATACCTCTTTTAATATCTTTTATACAGATTGGTCCATTTTCAGTTTCTAAAATTGTTTGTGAATGAAAGCAATTTGATTCAGCAAAAAAAGTATAGAGATAATCTTCATCTGCGGTATCAGGTAAAGGATCTATACCTATCCATAAACCAGGATTACCTGCGCCTGGATTAAAATCAACTACATAGTTATCAACTGTTTCACCAGATAAAGAACTAATTGTTTCTTCTTGATGTGATGTAGCATCTTGATTCCCCCAACCAACTACTCTTACTCTTCCGCCACTCGCATCACTCAATGTAGATCTAATTTTAACTGGTGATCCAATAGCAACAAATGATGGTTGACTAACACTGTCAGGACCACCTGCATCATCATCTGGATAAAATACTATATTATTCACAAAACCATTACCTACATTTTGTGATAAATCATTCCATAGTGTATAACTCAGTCCTTTATATTGATAATTATTTCCTGTTGACTGCCTGGTATTACCAAATGTTACAGCACCAACCTGATTATCTGATATATCAAATAATCCATAAGTATCAAAACCTGTCGGTGTTGTATCTCCTGATGTGTCATATAAAAAAATACTATTATTATATGTTGTTTGTGAAGTATTATATCCAACGCGACCTGAACCAACTATTGTTCCTCCATTTTTAAAATTTAAAAACAAATTTTTATTTAAAGTAATATTTGAACTCAATGTTATATTATCTACATAAAAAAACATATTACCACTAACCTCATTATAACTTAAATCAGTTATTTCAATTGTATTTTGATATGTCGCCATAATATACTATTATAAATAAAAAAAAATTGGTTTATACAAATATATTTGTTATTAAAATTAAAAAAATGAAAAGAAATTTTTACAATTTAAAAAAATATAATATAATTATATAATAGACATTATGAGTAATAACTTATTGAAAAAAGAATTAAATTCTCAAAATGGACTTGAAAGTGTGAAGGAAATTCAGTTCTCAATTTTTAGCCAAGATTTGATTAACAGGGGTGCTGTGACAGAAATTTTGACTTCGGACACTTATAATGGTGCTGTTCCAGCACCAGGTGGACTTTTAGATATGAAGATGGGTTCAATTGATAAATATCGTATTTGTTCTATTGATGAGCGAGATAGTGAGACTTGTCCTGGGTATTTTGGTAAGATTTCTTTTCCAAAGCCGGTTTTCAACTTTCATTTTTTACCATATATTGAGAAGATACTAAAAATGGTATGCTTTCGATGTGGTAATCTTCTCATTGATAAATCAGACCCAATTGTATTGAAAGAGTTAGAGGAATTAAAAGGTTATAAAAGATTTGAGATGATTTATAATATTATTAAGAAGGTAAAGAAGAAGGAGTGTATTTACAACAATGGTTGTCGTGTTCTTCAGCCAGTAAAATACCAGAGGCTTTCTATTGATAAAATTCAGGACAGGGATTGGATTATTAAGATTAATGCTGAGTTTAGTCAAAATGCGTTTAAAGATGAGAGCATTGCCAAGGATCAAACATTCACGCCACAGATGTGTGCTGATATTTTTTCTAAAATATCGAATGAGGATGTTGAGTTTTTGGGGATGCCAGGAGGTGGTAAAAACCGTCCAGAATCGATGATTATTAAGCATATGGCTGTTCCGCCACCTGCTGTTCGTCCTTCAATTAGACAGGATAATAATCAACGATCAGAGGATGATTTAACTTTCTCGCTTTCTCATATTACTAAGCAAGTGAAGACATTGAGGGATGAGATTACAAATCGTTCTGACAAGAAGAAAGTTTCAATTCATCATGGTATGTTGCAGTATTACGTTGCTACATATATGGATAATGAAATTCCTGGTGTTAATCCACTTAATCAAAGAACATCGCAAAGGGCATTGAAGGGTTTGAGGCAACGATTGAAGAGTAAGGAGGGTCGTATGAGAGGAAATATTCAGGGTAAGCGTGTAGATTATTCTGGGCGTACTGTAATTTCTGTCGATCCTAATATTACAATCAATGAATGGGGTGTTCCAAGGAAGATTGCTATGAATTTGACATATCCAGAGATTGTTACTAAATTTAACATTAATCAAATGTATCAGTTAATTCGTAATGGACCACGGGTTTATCCAGGTGCTAAGTTCATTAAGAAGGTTTTCACTGATGATTTGGGTAATGTTAATGAGAAAACGTTTAGTCTTCATAGGTTGAATTTGGATAAGGTTATTTTGGAGATTGGAGATGTGGTCCATCGTCATTTACAAGATGGTGATATTTGTCTTTTCAATCGTCAGCCTTCACTTCATAGAATGAGTATGATGGCGCATAAAATTAGGGTGATGGATTACAAGACATTCCGTCTTAATATTACCATTTGTAATCCATATAATGCTGATTTTGATGGTGATGAGATGAATATGCACGTTCCGCAATCAATCGCTTGTACTGAGGAATTAAAGAGGATTGCTTTGGTTCAAAATAACATTATTAGTCCTGGTAATAGTAAGCCGATTACACCTATCGTACAGGATTGTATTATTGGAGCATATTTGATGACTAAGGAGGAATTTCATTTTACAAAGGATATGATCCAGAACTTGATGATGTTTTACAATAATTTCGACAACAAACTTCCAGAACCAAAAGGAGTTGATGAGTATGGTCGAGAGTATTGGGATGGTAATCAGGTTTTCTCGCTCATTTTGCCAAAGATTACTATTAAAACGCGGTCTATTGAAGTAAAGAAAGGAACAATTGTTGATGGATATTTGAAGAATGATAGTTTAGAGAGTGGAACTGATGGTTTCATTCAGCAGATTTACAGTGCTTATGGAACAGATGAATGTGCTGATTTCTTGAATAATACACAGGATTTAATTACGCGATTTATGGTTCATAATAGTTTTAGTATCGGTTATGGAGATTGTATTCCTGATAGTAATGTAAATAAAGAGAATTTGGATTTGGTGAAAAGTGGAATTGAAAAGGCGAATAATGAAATTCGTAAGGCGCAAGAAGGAGTTTTCCATCCAGGAATGGATAAGAATTTGATGGAACAGAAATTAGATGCTGAGATTAGGAAATTAACAGGAGAATCGACTAACTTAGTGCTTAAAAATTTGATGGGTAATATGAATGAAGATAATAATTTCATCCGTGCTGTTTATTCGGGTTCTAAGGGTAAGGAAGTTAATATTCAGCAGATTATGGGTGTTGTAGGGCAACAGGATATTTGGGGTAGTCGTATTCCAAACAATCTCACAGATAGAACTCTTCCACATTTCCCAAGACACGATGTTGGACCAAGGGCTAAGGGTTTCATCGAGCATTCGTTCTTTGAGGGGATGGATCCGGATGAGACATATTTCAATGCTTTCTCAGGTCGTATGGGTGTTATTGATACTGCTATTAAGACAGCGGATTCTGGTTATATTTCAAGAAAATTCATTAAGGCTACTGAGGATATTGTTACTGAGTATGATGGAACGGTAAGGAATGGTGGTGAGATGGTTCTACAATTTTCATATGGTCACGACAAGTATGATCCGGTAAAGGTAGAGAAAGTTCCAATTAAGTTGATTGAATATAATAATGAGGATATGGTAAATTATTATCAACACGATATTGAAGATAAGAATTATTGGTTAGGATTTATGACAGAGGAGGCTGTTAATAATATGATGGGTAGTGAAGGATATAAGGAGAAATTAGAGGAAGAGTATAAGTTTATTATGGATGGACGGGAACAGTTACGTAATAAATTCTGTAAGGAATGTGATTTCGTTGCTAAGGCTAAGACATTTGTTCCAATTAATTTATTCCGTTTAATTCCCATTGTGAAAGAGGATTTGAATATTAAAACATACAGTTTAAGTGATATGTCACCAATGTATGTTATTGAAAAGGTAAAGGAGTTTTATGATGAGATTAGTAGATTTTCTAAGGAGAATGACCCACTTGTAGTTCATAAGATTACTTATTCATCCTTCTTGAATTCAAAGAGTATTTTGAAGAAACATAGATTAAATAAGGTTGCTTTTGATTTTATGATGGAGAAGATGAAGAATAAGATTTACAAATCGTATGTAGCACCAGGAGAGGCTGTTGGTGTTGTTGCTTCACAAACTTGTGGTGAGATTTCAACTCAGCTTACTTTGAATACTTTCCATTTAGCGGGTGTTGGTGCTAAGATTATTGTTGCTGGTGTTCCAAGATTGCGAGAGGTAATTGGATTAACGAAGAGTGACAAGATGAAGAAGAAGACTATGGAAATTTTCTTAAAGGAGGAATATAATACGGATAAGGAGGAAGTTGAGATTATTGCGAATAAGTTGAAATATACTAAATTGTCTGATATTATTGTGAAGAGTGAGATTATGTATGAGAGCGACCAAAGTGTAAGTGAAACGGAACAAGAGGAATTTGTTGCGATTTATGATGAATTTTCTGATCTATTTGATTTGGGTAATAGTAATGGTGATTGTATGTCTAACTGGGTTGTCCGGCTTGTATTCAATCGTGATATGTTGATGGTTTCAAATATTAATGTATCGAGAATTCAGGAGTTGATTTATGAGAAGACAGGAGATGATACTAAGTGTGTATTTAGTGATGATAATGCGAGTGAAGTATTAATGAAGATTAGTATTGCTGAGGGGAATATTAATGCGATTAGGGAAGTTGAGAAAGATTTAATGAATATGACTATTACAGGTATTATTGGTATTAATGAAGCGAACCCAGGAAAGGCTAATGTGATTAGATACTTGGATGATGGTTCATATTCTCACGTGAAAGAGAATGTTGTATATGTTGATGATGGTAGTAATTTAGCGGAGGTGCTTGGAAATAGTAAGGTTGATACTAAACGAACTGTTTCGAATGATATTAATGAGGTATATAATCTATTTGGTATTGAGGCTGCGAGATCTCTTATTATGAGTGAATTGAATGTTATTCTCGAAGGTGAAAACAAGTTAAATCCAAAGCATTTACAAATTATGGGAGATTTGATGACATACAAGGGTTATTTAATCCAGATTGATAGATTTGGAGTTAATAAGAAGGAAGATTTAGGACCAATCACTAAGGCATCATTTGAGGAAACAATGAATATCTTCGTTAAGGCTGCGGTGTTTGGTGAGAAAGATAATATGAAAGGACCGTCGGCGAATGTGATGATGGGACAATTTTGTAAATCGGGAACTAATGCGTTTGATTTATTAATTGATACAGATAAGATTATCAATAGTGATGTGGTTCAAACAGAGGAATTCACAGAGATTAATAAGGATGAATTAGATACTACTGATATGGATACATTCTTAGAGAATGATTTCAGAGGAAATAAAGAAGTGACTGCGGATGATTTCAGTTTTGGTATTGATTTACCAGGAATGACTGGTGAAAGGATGGATAATATGGGATTAGATGAGATTGATATTGAAATTACAAAGAACAATAATGTGGTTTCAAATATTAGAATTGAAAACAAATTGGAAAATGTGAATATCGACGAAGATACTGACGAAGAGAGTGAAGAAGAAGACGTTTTCGATGATGATGAATTCGATGAATTAGAGAGTGAAGAAGAAGAGGAAGTTGAAGACGATAGTGATGAAGAAGAGGAAGTGGAGGATGATAGTGACGAAGAGGAAGTTGAAGACGATAGTGATGAAGAAGAGGAAGTGGAGGATGATAGTGACGAAGAGGAAGTTGAAGACGAGAGTGATGAAGAAGAGGAAGTGGAGGATGATAGTGACGAAGAGGAAGTTGAGAGTGATGAAGAAGATGATAGTGAGAGTGAATAAATTAAGAGTAATGAACTAATAAACCAATAACTATAAATTGTATTGAAAAGAAAAAGAAAGATGCAACAATTGTTCCACATTTTTTATTACTATTTTCTTCTATTTCATTTGAAATAATAATATTATTTTCTGTATTATTATTTTCATCTGTAATATCTATTTCTATTGTTTCATATTCTTTGAAACAGATGGGACATTTATTGTCCCATTCTTTTTTTAATTTTTCAGAACATTTTTTGTGAATGTGAAATTTACATTTACAAGATACATTTTCATTTGGATATTCTATTAGATCATTTAAGGAACAATCAAAAGAACATATTAAACATTCGTTTGTTTCAGTCATATATATAATATCTTTTTTATTCTCTAAATTTATTTTTAACCAAATATATTTTTAACCAAATCTATTTTTAACAAAATTTATTTTTAACCAAATCTATTTTTTTTTATTATAATAATTATAATGAGTAA
>ERZ807291.3703-NODE-3703-length-21187-cov-88.696479_pt1 | contig 21187 bp, 18 predicted proteins | sample MGYA00521257_ERZ807291 | MGnify/ENA primary metagenome ERZ807291 (study PRJEB31413, sample SAMN03169783) | marine metagenome | biome: Marine; feature: Water; material: Subsurface seawater | place: North Sea | collected 2011-04-28 | depth 1 m m ... | reverse complement strand
CTTTTTGCCCGCATCTCATCAAACTTATACAGCTTGTAGTGATCTTCAATTAATTGAGAATGAAGCAAAAATAAATTCACCTTTTCTAATTTCATGTTATCCAAGCTTCTAGTCAGAGAATCATTTAACTTATCATAGACTTCAGTATCAGGGAGAGTTCCTAATTGGCACTTAGTAGTAAAAAATAAATCGTCTGCATCCAAGCCATTTAAAGACTTTCCAATGATTCGCTCAGCCTCACCTTTTCCATACATAGGTGCGACATCAAAATGATTAATGCCATGATCTAGAGCACTATGAACTGTTTTGATTGCTTCTTCAGATGTTGTTTCACCCCATACTTGGCCGATACCGCCTCCACCAAGCGTTAAAGAGCTAATCTTTGAATAAGGTTTGAAATCTCTATAGTTCATAGCTAGATTTTCATTTCAATCTTAGCTTCAACCATTTTTAAATATTTCTTTTGAGTTTTTATTTCTTGTAGAATTTTTTCTCGATGCTCTTCAAGCATCGCATTTCTCTCTTTGAATTTTGCCTTACCCTGCTCGTAAAGATCTCCATATTCTTTGATTTGCTTTAAAGACATACCAGTTCCTTTTAAGCATTTGATAAACCCGATTCTTTGCAAGTCGTCATCATGGTATTTTCTTCGGCCAGCAGAATCTTTTATCACATTAGGAAGCAAGCCTTCTTTCTCATAATAACGAAGAGTGTAAGGGGTTAAATCAACTTCCTCAGAAGCCTGGGCAATAGTATATAAACTCATCTTAAGTGTTCCTCTTGATCCATAACATTTGCATCACCAGCACCACTATGTAAATTAAGAGAAAGGCACCATAAAAACCCAGCAAAAGAGGATCAGTTAAAGTTGTTATTACAGGATCGCCAACTGGTAGACGCCTCAATCCATCTGTGATGGCTGGAATAGAGTGAAACAAAAAGAGTGAGGTATAACATAGAGTTTGAAAATATGGCGCTAACCAGCCAAACAATAATCCCTTTTCATTAACTCTGCCAACAATTAATGCAAGCAATGTTAAAACAGCTAACATGTGGCCCACGCCAAATCCGCCCTGCTTATATAAAGTGAGTGCGGTAACAGCTGCCACTAAAGTACAAATTAAAAAGATTTTTGCAGATGTATTTTCAGAATCTATTATTTTATATTTAACTAAAGAATAGAATCCGCTTAACAACGCAAAAATTCCCATAAATGTATGAAACCAACCATAAAGTGACATCTCTGGCATTCTTTTCTCCCATAAAAAAATTAAGAGCTAAGTCTAACAGTTAAAGTTAACTCTAAGTCAAGAAAATATAATTTTAGATTAAATTTGAGATCTGTTTGTAATTGACCATATTGCCTCATAACTGGGTTTGAGGTTGCCGTACATCTTTTTATAGACTTTGTGATACAGATCATTATAAATTGCTTGATTAGCGCCTATAGGATCAAATCTATCGCCTTGATGAGTCATCTTTTCAACTGCAGAAGAGAAATCTGAATACAAGCCAATCCCAACAGCGCTAGCGATAGCAGCTCCCAGAGAAGACGTTTCAAAAGTATGCGGACGAAAAACAGTCATACCAAAAATATCAGCGGTGATTTGCATAACTTCGTCACTTTGAGATCCGCCACCAGATACAACCAACCGAGAGATAGTTTTCTTACTTCGCTTTTCTAAGAGTTCTTTGCTTTCCCTTAATGCATAGGTCAGTCCTTCAATCATTGCGCGATAAAGATGTGCCCTTGTATGATCTTCATTAAAGCCAATAATAGCACCACGAGTTTCTGGCCCATCGCCATTGGAGGGTGACCAATAAGGCTGAAGCATTAATCCATCAGAGCCGGCAGGGACTTTGGTCAGTAATTCATCAAATAACATCTCTGGCTGAAGGTTTTGATTGGCTGCTAATTGCTCTTCATGCAGTCCAAACTCTTTTTTAAACCAGCTCACCATCCAGTATCCGCGTTGAACCATCATTTCAATATTGAATGTATTGGGTATAACGCCAGGATATGCTGGATAAAAAGGAATAGCTTCAAGGTATTTATCAGAAGTAATATTAAGAGTAGCAAGGCTTCCATAGCTCAAGCTGCCTGTTTCATTATCGACACAGCCGGTTCCCAAAACCTCACAGGCTTTATCTGAACCACTGGCAATCAATGGGAGTCCTTGAGGAATTCCAGTTGCTTCAGCTGCAGCTTCAGTAATTTCTCCTAACACTGATCCCGCTGGTAAAACCTCTGGTAACATTTCTGGACGAATTGGCATGGCACGCCACTTCCAGTCTTTTTGCTCTGCCCATTGTTGAGTCTTATATTCAAATGGTACAAACCCCACAGTGCTAGCAATGGCATCATTGTATTGACCAGTGAGTTTGTAATTGTGATATCCAGATAGAAGCAAGAATTTGTGAATCTGCTTCCAGATCTCAGGCTCATTTTGCTCAATCCAATTGGCTTCAGCCTGTGCGTGCATTAAATCTACTAATGGCTTAGCTCTAATCAAGCTCATTAAAGCTGATTCTATTTTTCCTAGTTGAGGTTTTGTTTCTACTTGTCGCTGATCTAACCAACTAATAGCAGGTCGCAAGGGTTGATTGTCCTTCCCCATAGGGACCACGGTTGCACGCTGGGTAGTGACTGAAACAGCTGCAATAGCTTCCTTAGATATAGACAACTTTGGCCATAGTTCTTGGCAAGCCTGACAAAGAGAGTCCCAAAAATAATCTGCATGCTGCTCTGCCCATCCTTTCTGAGAAGAAAAATAAGGCTCAATTTCAACTTTGCTTTTTGCAATAAGCTGGCCTTCTCCGTCAAAAACCATGGCTCGCACACTCTGAGTTCCGTTATCAATACTCAGAAAATACTTTTCGTTTTTCATCACAACCTCACCTTAAGTATGATTAGGAAGACTGTAATACTTAGTCCAAATTGTTTCATAGCGCGTAACTTCTTGTTGCCATCTTTCATCATCCCAATTTTGATTAGATAAAAATAGTTCTTTTAGAGCTGGAAAAAGGCTCCTGCCACCAGAAGGTAGACACATACCCAAACGAGTTCTTCTAAGCAAAAGATCATCAAGATGCTCTACGGCTTCATATTTTATCGCCCATCGACATTCAGCTAAAGAGAACTCAGTTTCATTTAGATTATGGCGTTCATCTGATGAGCTCTCATTTACAAGATCAATCGCCTTATCACCGTATCGACCGAGTAAACGTTGAGCCCAACTAGTATTTTCTGGTGACAGAGCCTCAGCAGTAATTGCAGGAGTCAAGAATACCCTATCGTCGAAAATCTCTTTGGCTGCTGGAAGATTATCTTTGGCTGCTGCCAGAGCATCCAATGCAATTAATCGAAAGGTAGTAAGCTTGCCACCGCTAACAGTAATCAATCCATTGTCAGACCAAACAGCATGATCTCGACGTTCCTTAGAAGGATCTTTGCTTTTTTCTGCGCCAATCACAGGGCGAACACCAGCCCAAGTAGATAAGACATCACTGCGATTTAGTGTATTGTTTGGAAATTGGCTATTGAAAGCTTTTAATAAGTAATCAACCTCTTGATCAGAAATACCGGCCTCAATATCTATATCTTCATTATGATCTATATCAGTAGTGCCAATCACTGTTGTTCCCTCCCACGGGTATACAAAAACACCTCGCTTATCATCCACATGCAGGAAAGTCATGACATCAGAAATGGGAAATAAGGATTTAGCAATAATAATGTGACTGCCACGCAATGGCCTAATGCGAGTCTCACTATTAACAACATTTCTAAGTCTATCTGCCCAGGCACCTGTAGCATTAATAACGACCGGGGCATTTAAGTGAATTAATCCAGAGTGATCGCTGTCTTGAATGCTCACGCCAGAAACCTGGCCATCTGTTAATAAGAGATCTTCAACTTTTGTGTAATTTAGGGCATAGCCACCATCATCAATACTGTCTTGTAATACGCGAAGAACTAATCGCGAATCATCCACCATCGCATCTGTATAACAACTTGCCCCCTGAAGTTTGTTGTCATCTAGACCCTTAAAACGTTCCAATAATTCCTTGTTGTTACAGTATCTATTGTCTTGAGCCCCAGCAAAAAAGTCATAGATGGTTAGAATGATCTTCATGGCTATGCGGCCAGGGAATTTACCTTTTCTAAAAGTGAAATAAAAAGAAATGGGATCAACCAATCCAGGAGCTTCTTTTAACAGTCGCTGTCTTTCTTGAACTGATTCTTTGGTAAGTTTTATATCGCCCGCAGCAAGGTAGCGCAAGCCTCCATGAACCATTTTTGATGATCGGCTTGAAGTACCCCATGAAAAATCTTGTTGCTCAAGCAATAATGCTTTGTAACCTTGGCGTCGCGCTTCACGAAGAACGCCTGCGCCAGTAATACCTCCACCAATAACAATAATATCCCAATCCAAATGCTCACCATTACGCATTTTAGATAAAAGTTTTTCGCGATTAGTAAATCCTGTCATGACAAATTAATTCTTGTTATCAGGGAGTAACTTTCCTGGATTCATTTGACCTTTGGGATCAAATTGTTCACATAAACTATTAATTGCAGCGATGCCAAGCTCACCTTTTTCAGCTGTTAAATAATTCTTATGGTCACTGCCTACACCATGCTGATGACTGATAGTACCGCCATGAGCAACAATCTGATCGGCTCCAGCTTTTTTTAACTTCATCCATCGATTCATTCCCTGCTCATAACTTTTACCTATGCGAAACAAATAAGTGGTGTAAATGCTCGATCCCTGACCATAGACGTGAGATAAATGAGTATAAGCATGCACTTGCTCACCCTCATCATCCAAAGCTGTTCGAATTGCTTGCTCAATATTTTCTGCAGCTTCAGAAACTTTTGACCAATCAACGGCTGTCTCCATGGTATCAACAACATAGCCTTCTGCACCTAGCGGATCTCGAAGATATGGAGCGCGGAATCGACCATGAGCCCAATTCTCTCCAAGACCAGATTCATCTGCAATACCACCAAGATCTGAACAGTGATCAAGCGCTAATTGATAGGCAGCATCACAATGACGAGCGGAGCCAGTGACCCCAAATGTCATCATGACTTTACCTTCTCCAATGCCTTTTTTAGATAGTGATTCCTCTAAGGCAACTACCCCGCTGCTGTCGCTGCCCGCGCCCATGTATAGAAGACTGGTTGTCTCAAGTGGGTTGCTTAATCGCACCATAGACAAAGCAACTCGCTGCTGAATCAATTTCCTCGCAGCACTAATCCCAATTTCCCAAGAAGGAAAAAAGACCACTTGAAATTTTTCTTTCTCTGGCAAGGGTGTGATTCGCACAGTAACTTCTGTAATAATTCCCATGCGACCCTCAGAGCCAAGAATCATCTCACGAATATCGGGGCCGGCTGAAGATGCTGGGATAGTTGGAATTATCATGGTTCCATTAAGAGTTTCGATATTACCCCCAGCAAACATGTTTTCTATGCGTCCATAATGCAGAGATTGCTGACCGCTTGATCGACTGGCCACCCATCCACCCAAAGTAGATAGCTCCCAAGATTGAGGAAAATGGCCAAGTGTATAGCCATGTTTTTTTAGCTCTTCCTCAACGACGGGACCTGGAGCTCCAGCCCCAAAGGTGGCTAACTGACTTTCGGTGTCAATGCTTAACATAGAATTCATTTTTCCCATATCTATGGTCAATATCGGCTTATCACTTGTCTCGGGATTAATATGGCCCACCACCGATGTTCCTCCACCATAAGGAATAACTATCAAATTATTTTCTTTAGCATGAGCTAGCAGTTCTCGAACCTGCGCTGATGATTCTGGGAATGCAACACCATCTGGAAAGGTATCAACATTCCCACTATGCATTTCTAACCAATCAGGCAAACTCTGGCCACGCGCATGACGAACTCGTGTTTCAGGATCGGTTTTGATTAACGGATGGTCATCAAGACGAGTATCAGGTACTTTAGAAATTACTTCATTTAAGGTTGCCTGACTAAGTGCGGTACCTGGTCCAACGAGGACTTCCAGCAGCGAACGAAGACCATCACTAAGTTCCATAGTCAGATCACTATCTTCATTCCCCCAACCATTCCATAAACGCATTGAATTCACCTAGTTATAGTTTGTATTTAAAAACGCAATATCTGCAAATGTTCAATGTAAGTATATCCTTTTTCATTATGAAAAAATTAAAGTTAAATTAGGATATGTAAAGATATAGTGGTAACTATTTTCGGAGTAAACCTTGCTCCTGAGCCCATTCATAAGTTGCTTTCATGCCATCCTCAAATGAAACCTCAGGTCTCCACCCAAGAATGCGTTCTGCTTTCTTAATTGAAAACCAGCTCTTGGTTGAAAGCTGCATAACCGTCGATGGTGATGCTTCATTTAGGTTACCCATAAGATCAGCAACTTTTGATGCAATTGCAGATATCCTCAAAGCCAATTGAGTTGATACTAGCATGGGTCCTTTTTTACCAAGCCATTTATAATGAGGTGCAAAGTATTCTTTAGTTAACATATAGCCCTCACAGGATAAGTTAAAAATTTCACCAGCAGCATCTGGATGACTTGTGGCCAAAACAATTCCTCGGACTAAATCATCAATGTAAATAGGTCTAAAGAAACCCTCTCCTTTTTCTGGAAGCATAAACTGATTTTTGGCAATTGCCTCTAATGGAGCAATAATCCAAGGGCGGCTACCCGGACCATAGGCATCTCCTGGGCGAATTATCACCACTTCTATTTCGTCATTGGTCTGCTCGCTTAACACCACATGCTCTGAAGCAAGTTTTGTCAACACATAACTTCCTCCATCAGCATGAACGGGATGATTTTCATCAATCTCACCCTTCGCTGAATTCCCGTAAGCCACGATTGATGAAATTTGAACAAAACGTTTAACTTTATGTTCTTTTGCCGCTTGCATTAAGTTGCGGGTTGCCAAGACATTTACTCGCCACATATCTGAATCTTGCATTGCATTAGAGACCAGAGCAGCAGTATGAATAATTACATCGCTTTCAGTTAATAACTGGCTGATTGAATCAGGTTGAGATATATCACCTTCAACAATATCATCACCATTACCAACAAGATCAACACCTACAACATCTTGACCCTGATTTTGGTAATAACGCATCAATGACCCACCAATGAATCCATTCGCACCAGTTATAAGTATCTTTTTAATAGCTTGTTCGCTCATATGAAAACCTTAACAAAATAATACTAACTTTTCAGTCCATATTCTTTCTATAAAAAGAACCGAAAATCTTTGTTATTAATGACTTTGAAAAGAGACGCGTAATGATGGTAGTGAACTTATTAGCGAGGCCAGGAACTACCATGTCCTTACCAGCAAAACATGCTTTTATTCCGATTTCAGCTACATCCTTAGCCGACATCATCATGCTTGATGGAATGCGAAGAGTAGCACCTTGATCTGGGTTATCCATCATTTTTGTTGCTGTATAACCAGGACATAATGCAGTTACCTGAACCCCGCTATTTGCAGCGGTCATCTCATTGGACAATGCTTGAGAAAAAGATACAACATAAGCTTTTGATGCAGCGTAAACATTCTGATTTGGAATAGCCATCCAACCTGCCAGTGAAGCCACATTTAATATATGTCCGCCGCCATTAGCTGACATATTGTCTGCATATAAGTGAGTCAAAGCAGTAAGGGCCATGACATTGACCTGAATCATTTTTTCTTGGGCTTCAAGGCTAAGTTTAGTAAAAAATCCATTATGAAGAAGCCCAGCATTATTAATTAAAAAATTTACTTTCAGCCCTCTATTTTCAATACGTTGAAATAAATTTTGAGCTGCTTTGGGCTCTGATAAATCAGCTGCCATGACAGTGCATTCAACTCCAAATTCATCACACAATCTAACTGCTAACTCATTAAGCTTTTCTTCGCGTCGAGCAACAAGAATCAAATCATAACCCCGGCCTGCAAGGATCTCTACAAATTCAGCTCCTATTCCATCGGATGCTCCTGTGACTAATGCAACATTATTTTTAGATGTATTCACTATGAAATTATCTTAACTTTAATTTAACCAAATTGGTGAAGACCAAGCTCTTTCTTGAATTGTAGCTGGTATATCTGATCTAGGTTTTTCACCAGCTCTAACTGCATCCCATGTGGACCATCTACACACAGGATTCTCCAGAACTCTGGAATAATAAAATGCCTCTTGATCTGCTTTAAATTCAGGATCCTGCCATAAAACCTTCATTTCTCTTGACCCTGAATCTGCGCTTATAGAGCAATCACTTAAATCTACCCATGCTTGATTATCAGGACAACGATGAGTTTTAGGGTCAACACTTAGTCCATCAGAACATGCAATATCAAACACTTGCTCTTTTTGCTCTCCATCTTCAAGCCAGCCTTTGATGATTTGAGTTCTTTGCAATGGTGCGCCTTGAGGGTCAGCTATTGCCCAGACTAAAAAAGTTGGATTTTTATTTTTTTCGATATTAAGAGTCCCTCCCATTGGAATGCTTCTTGCATAAGCATCTTGGATGAGAGAAAGATCATCAAGGTTTGAATTCTCCAAATCATAGCCAGCAAAGAATCTAACTTTCATTCTCGGTCCGCTGGTTGCAAATGTTTCCTTACGTCGAAAAGCGTCATAAATAGCCTCACGAGTGTTTTCTTCTGCCCAAACTCCGGCAAGACCCGATGCAGCAAATTGGACAAGTCTGTCACTGGCAGAAAAATAATTTTTTCCGTCTACTTCCTTGAGTAAATTTGGTCTCATAATTTTTAAAAAAGTTCCATAAAGTCTGTTAAATGGAATTGAACCTCTTAGCTCCGCTGTTCCATCTAACATGCCAACCTTAGAAAAGTATAATTCTTCACTATCAGAAGGTCCTCCAACATGAGAGTCACTTGACCCTATCAAACCAAATTTAAATGGGTTTGTTAGGCCTTTTTCAGCAAGAGTAAGGCCTCTAAGGTATGCATCTCTGACATAACCACCCCTTAAATTATCTACAAGTTTCTCTGCCTCCACTCCAGTTTTAGCTTCAAAGGCTGCCCACTCATCGTTCTTTGAAAGCAATGGATGTGTTTCTGAAGTTCCTTTGACCTGAGTAATTTCAACTAAAGGTTCATTTAGGGCACGATTTTGAGCATACTCTTCATCAATTGGTCCGCCGTGATAGTCATTTAAGGAAAATGCAGCTCCCCCAGAAATATTAGTATTGTGCGGAATGGCTAGACTCTCAACACCATTTGATCTTAGTTGATTCATCCAATCCCATAAATCCTCAGGATCTTGACTATTATTTCTTGTAAAAAGTTGAGCGGGCAAGTTTTTAGTATCCTTAAATATGACGTTTCGATGCAAATAATTATTATAGAGATCTAAGCTGGGTGTATATTCGTAAGCAGCAAAAGTAGTAAAAGTGCCTGGCACATATGCATCATCTGCAGCTTTAATGGTTTTCTGCCAAACCGTTCTACCAACTTCTAATATAAGAGAAAGATCAATACTGCCATCTTCAAGCCCCGATCTTACTTTTTCTCCAAAAGGTCGAAAAAGGCCCTGTCTTTTAATGAGAGAGAAAAATCCTGTGCCTGCTGACTCATTTAGATTATGGAGAGGCTTCGTAAATTCATACTGAGAAAACTTAGAAGTTGTATCGGCTGCCTCCTTCATCAACCCCATAAATATACCGTGATCAGTTACTGCATAAAAATCTAAAGGTCTGCTTAATTGAATGAGGTACCCGCTTGGATGCTGTATTGGATAACCTTGTGCATACTTATATGCATCTGCAGGTGTGCTAATTGTGCCAAAAGTATAAGCATCAAATGAATTTTCTGTATGCACATGCAAATCTCCGTAATAAGCATTTTTATTTGGGTTGGGCAAAGGTCTAGGCTGAATTTGAACTTCCAATAATGGCTTGTCATGCAAAGACACTTCCGAATTTGTTGATTTATTTGCATCTGAGCATGATGCGATAATCAACATAAAGACTAGCAACAAACTATTTCTAATTTTCATAACTATCCACCTATACGTTTAAATATTTCTTCTTTTAAAAGCCACATTCTATCCTGTCCCCAGACATAAAATGGATTACCTCCATCTTGGTCAGTAATCTTAAAACTTGGAACCCCCCAACAATTTCCTGCATACATGTCTTCAACATTATCATTGAGAATTTTTTTCCATCGTTTGGTGTTTAAATCTTTTTTTATTACCTGCCAATCAAGGCCAAGATCAGTTACTACATTTTGTAAAAAACTTTCATCACCTATATTAATTCCATCCTGAAATGATGCTTTTAATAATGCTTCTATATACTCAAAACCCTTGCCTGCCTCATCAATAATTGGAAACAATGAGTAAGATTTTCGAGCTGGTTTCCCGATGGGTGAATAGATGGATTTCATTTCATGATTATGCTTTCTGCCCTCTCTTGCAGCATCTGAAATAATATATTTTGCTTTGAAGCCTGGAATAGTCATCATGCGCATGAGCATGGGTAATACAGGTTTTGTAATAAGATTAACTGGGTAATCTTCTCGCATTTGTTTAACTCTTTTGGTGCTTACAAAAGTGTATGGGCTATTTAAAGATGGATAGTAATATAAATTTAATTTTTGATCTGATTTAAGGTCCTTAGGAGCATTTAATTCTAGCGAGCAAATGTTTTGATTTTCATGAAGCTTCTTTGCACCTAAATCAGTTAGCCTTTCCTCTAAATGTGACAAACGATCAACACCCCAATAGAGCTCTTTTTCATAATAAAATGCAGAGCCAAAATAATAACCCTTCTCGTCTCTAATTTTATTCCCTTGAATTAAGTTTTCTTTGACCTCAGCCTTAGTAGCAAAATAAGAAGAGGATAATGCATCCAAAGCAGCAGCATCACCTTGCCATAAAGCAGAGCTAATTTTAGTTGATATTTCGATAAGATCCTCTGCCTCTGGTTGGACAGCAGTTAATATTGAGTTTGCCATATCTACTAACTCTTTTGCAGGATATTCATTGGCTTGGAAATCAATGTTGTAAAAAGGTGCAATTCGTTTTACATCTTGCAAACAATATATGTTGTACAAAGAAGGTTCATGAACTGCATCAAGATTTTCTTCTCCGACCAAAATGAACTTGAGAGTTATTTCATAAGTAGACTTTAACTGTTCTAAACATTGAATGGTTAAATGAGAGTATGGGTCATCTACTTTATGAAAATACAAAACTTCATGCGGTCTGTTCGCTGCTTGTCTTGCAGATTCTGTTTCGCTTCTGATCTTTTGAAATAATTCATAACTTGAGAAAGTATTCATTATATGATTTCTAGCTTTTGAACTTATTGTCCGCCTGGACATGAAATTTCTAAAAGCTTTTATCATTTTAATATTCTCATTTACTAGTCTAGATCACTTGCATCATGACGCTCAACAATCGCATTGTCTTTAGGACTAGGCGCCCTGTTTACTCTTGAGCCTCTTTTGTATGCAGGTCGCTCTGCAATTTCTTCTGCCCAACGAACAACATTTTTATAAGATGCTAAATCCAAAAACTCTGCTGAGTTATATGCATTACGTAAAATCAAAGTTCCATACCATGAATGCACTGCTATATCAGCAATATTAAATGCATCTCCTGATAAATATTGTCTTTTTGATAAGTTCTTATCTAGAACATCTAACTGACGTTTTACTTCCATAGCGAAACGATTAATTGGATATTCAAATTTTTCAGGCGCGTAAGCATAAAAATGTCCAAAGCCACCACCTAGGTATGGAGAACTGCCCATGCTCCAAAAAAACCATGACATACATTCAGCTTTTTTAGACGGATCAGTTGGAATGAGCTCTCCAAACTTTTCAGCTAAATAAAGCATAATTGCGCCAGACTCAAAAACACGGGTGGAAGGTTTAGTGCTCATATCTAATAATGCAGGGATTTTAGAATTTGGATTAATTTCAACAAAGCCGCTTCCAAACTGCGCTCCTTCACCAATATTAATGAGAAATGCATCATATTCTGCTCCCTCATGACCAAGTGCTAGAAGCTCCTCTAGCAAAACTGTAATTTTAATTCCGTTTGGAGTCCCCAAAGAATAAAGCTGAAGAGGATGCTTGCCTATTGGTAACTCTTTTTCATGTGTAGAGCCTGAAATAGGTCTATTAATATTAGTGAACTTGCCGCCACTTTGATTTTCCCATTTCCAAACTTTTGGTGGCACATACGAAGTTGAATCACTCATGCTACTCCTATTATTAAATCATTTACATCTTTATATAGTAGTGTCATACATTGTGTCAATTTATCGGTGTCATCTCTAAAATATAGGTTAAAATAAAGCTAGGTAATATAGGGGTACAAAATAAAAATGAATAAATCTTTAATAGGTCTAATAGCTGTTTCAACAGTTTTTTTAATATACGTAACAGGGTTTTATACAAACTTTCAAAGTGATTCAGCGCTTGAAGTTATAGACTTTTCAATTGATAAACCTGCAAGCGAAAACAGCATTCCCTCCAACCCCGATCGAATTCCTCTTTATGGTGATTTGCATGTCCATACAAAGTATTCATTTGATGCATATATTTTTGGAGTGACAGCCACTCCGTATGATGCATATAAATATGCAACTGGTGAGGCCATTAAGCATCCTTTAGGTTTTGATATGAAATTAAGAGAGCCTTTAGATTTTTATGCAGTTACTGACCATGGCTTTTATATGGGAATGATAGAAAATTATGCCGACACATCATCAGAAATGTCCAAAAAAGAATGGACTAAGCCAATGCATAATATTAATAGACCTGAAAATGTTAATGTTGAATCTCTAGGTGAAAGAGCTGATCTATTTAGCTCTGTTTTGAGTCAAGCAATTGTTCAACCCTATCCATATTGGCATCCAAAACTTTGGAAGGCTTGGTTCACTAATAATATTCAAGTAGCCCTTAAATCATTTGATTATGATGTCCATAAATCAGCTTGGGCAGACGTTGCAAATGCTGCTGAAGAATTTAATGATCCTGGTAATTTCACGACATTTATCGGTTATGAATTTACAACCTCAACAGAAGTTGAGGGCGGTAACTTGCACAGAAATGTTATTTTTAACTCCTCAAATGCCCCAATTAGACCTTGGACTCGAATCGACTCCCTAAATCCAGAGGATCTTTGGACATGGATGGATAGTTTAAGAGATAAAGGTGTTGATTCATTGGCCATGCCTCACAATAGCAATGGGTCTAATGGTCAAATGTTTGAAGTAGAAACATTTAGAGGCAATCCAATTAGCATTGAGTATGCTGAAAAGAGAATGAGAAATGAGCCTGTTGTTGAAATGACCCAGGTTAAAGGCACATCTGACACACATCCACTCCTCTCCCCAGATGACGAATGGGCAGATTTTGAAATCATGGATAAAAGAGTTGGCAGCAGACCGCCAACCTACAGTATGCCCCAAGGTGGTTATGTAAGAGATGCTTATTTAAGAGGCCTAACTTTAGACTGGGAAGGCAGAGGCAACCCTTATAAATTCGGTCTAATAGGTTCCAGCGATACTCACACTGGTGCTGGGGGATTTGATGAGGATAATTATTGGTCAAAGGCTGGGGTGCTTGATGGAACTGATATGGGTAGAGGAAGCGTGCCATTAACCCAAGATCGAATTGATATGCTCAATCAATATGCTGATCTTTACAATCAACCTATAAGCATTCAAGAAATTGATGGCAGAACTTACGCAGATGTTGGATTTGATCAATGGAGTGCTTCAGGTTTAGCTGTTGCGTGGGCCGAAGAAAATACTCGAGATTCTATTTTTCAAGCTTTCAAAAGAAAAGAAACATTTGCAACAACTGGCACTAGAATGGCGTTAAGATTCTTTGCTGGCTTTGATATGGAGTCAATTGATTTAGATTCTGAAGATATGGTTAAAAATGCCTATGCAAAAGGCGTTACCATGGGTGCTGATTTATTTAGTCAGGATAATCAAACGCCACAATTTTTAGTGTGGGCTCAGCGCGATAAATTGGGAGCTCCACTGCAAAGAGTTCAAATTATTAAAGGCTGGGTTGAAAGTGCTTCGGGGACCCCAAAAGAGCAAATTTATGATGTAGCATGCTCAGATGGTCTATTAGTTGATCCGGTCACTAATCGCTGTCCTGATAATGGTGCTCGTGTGAATATTAGTGATTGCTCAATTTCAAATGATGTTGGTGCTGGAGAGTTAAAGACCATATGGACAGATCCTGATTTTGATCCCACTATCAAAGCTTTTTACTATGTTCGAGTTTTAGAAAATCCAACTTGTCGATGGTCTACTTGGGACTCAATCAAGGCTGGTGTTACCCCAAGACCTGACCTACATCAGACAATCCAAGAACGTGCATGGTCTTCTCCTATTTGGTACATACCCGAGTCTGGTGAGTTAAATATTATTCCATTATAAATTTAAGGAAATACAGTGAATCTTAGAATACTTGTATTTTTTGTTATTGGACTGTTAATTTTTCTTCTTGATATTGGGTTTAATGCTGAGCAAGACTCAAAAGATATTTATATTTCAGACCAAGAGTTAACCAGCTTGCTTTCTGCATGGCAATCACAAGTTGGCAGGCCGCCAAGTGATGAAGAAATAGTAAATATAATTAATAACTTTGTTCAAGAAGAGATTTTATACCGGGAAGCATTACTCTTAGATTTAGATCAAGAAGATCGAATTATAAAAAGAAGATTGGCTCAAAAAATTACTTTCTTAAAACAAGAAACCATTCCAAATGATCCCTCCCAAGAGGAGATAAAGAAATTTTTTGAAAAAAATAAAAATAATTATTTTATCCCGCCAACCTACTCTTTCTCTCATCACTATTTTTCAAAGGAATCTAATGCTAAAGAAAGAGCGGCTGAGGCTTTTGATGAGTATCAAACCAACGGAGCCGAATTAACCGGTGATCCCTTTTTTCTTGGAAAAAATTTTTACCAAAATAGTGAAGATGAAATTAAAAAAAATTTTGGTGCATTATTTTTTTTGGCTATTAAAAACCTTGCCATCAATGAATGGTCTGGGCCACATGAATCAGTTTTTGGTGAACATATCATTCTATTAAAGGAGATCACTACCGGGTTTTACCCTCCTCTTGAAAAAGTGCTTTTAAGAGTTCAACAAGATTATCTTTCAGAAGCCCAAGAAAAAGCAATTGCTGAATATATTAACGAAATAAGATCTCAATACAGAGTCATAATCAATCCAGATTATAAATTCTAATGACCTGCAAGCTTGCTAAAACATTAGTAATACTTTTTTGCTCGACTGCATTATTCTCTCATGAGTTTAATCCAGCTCACCTGGTCATAGATGAAATCAATGAAAATGAATATCAAGTTAGCTGGATGTATCCTATTAAAAATATTGGTGCTAGGGCAGAAGTTTTTTTTCCAGATAGTTGCGAAAGAAAGGGGCAATTACCAAGTCAAAAGGGAAAATATTTAGTTGAAAAAATATTGTTAAATTGCGAAAGCTCCTTAAAAGGTCAAATAATTTCAGTAAACAATCTTAGCGTGCTTACGGATGCCTTGGTAACAATTACCCATTCAAATGAAGAGGTGTTTGAAGGTCTCATGAACCTAAAGAGATCATCAATAGAAATCCCATTTAAAGAGCAGGTTTATCCAATTGGATATTTCACCTTAGGCATTGATCATTTATTAAGTGGCAATGATCATATTCTTTTCATCCTGGGGTTACTTTTTTTAATTACCGGATTTTTAAATGCAGTTAAAACAATTACAGCTTTCACTCTTGCGCACAGCATTACCTTGGGCTTATCAGTGTTTGAGTTGGTGGCACTGCCTCAAGCTACAGTAGAAGCTATTATTGCTCTTACAATTATTTACCTTGCATTGGAGGTAAGTGAAAGTAAAAAATATCAATCTACGCCCTGGCTTATTGCATTTGGCTTTGGATTGCTTCATGGGCTAGGTTTTGCTAATGCTCTAACGGGAATAGGTATTGAAAATGAGCAACTATTACTTTCTTTGCTGTTCTTTAACTTTGGGATTGAAGTGGGTCAGCTTATGTTAGTCCCAATATTTGGGTCAATAATTTGGCTTGCGCAGAAATTTGATTTATACAAACAATCCGCCACCCTCACCTCATTGATTTTGGGTGGCATGGGTTTTTTCTGGCTTATCGACAGAGTCACTGGAATCATAGGGTAATACCCAAATTTTAGAATTAGAAATTACTTAATCTTTTTCCAATAATTGCATCAGCTTCGTTCATGATGCCATCAATTAATTCTTTTACTGTTGGAATATCGTTAACTAATCCAGCAACCATTCCACAAGACCAAGCGCCAACCTCCATCGTTCCTTCATGCATGATTTTTGGATAAACGCCTGCAACCTCATCAGCAATGTCTTGAAAAGTTAGTTGATCGCCTAATGCTGCTTCTTTTTCCATGAGGCGCTCTACAGCTTCATTGTTTAATACTCTTTCAGTATTTCTTAGAGAACGCATAATTAATCTGGTATCTAATTCCGACGCATTCACAATTGAATCTTTAACATTTTGATGCACAGGAGCTTCTTGGGTAGCTATAAATCTTGTGCCCATATTCATGCCTTCTGCTCCAAGAGCCATGGCTGCAACTAAACTTCTTGCATCTGCCATACCGCCTGAGGCAACAAATGGAATTTCTAGCTCATCAGCAGCTCTTGGTAAGAGAATAAAATTAGGTATGTCATCTTCACCAGGATGCCCGCCGCACTCAAAACCATCCACTGACACTGCATCACATCCAATGGATTGAGCCTTTAAAGAATGTCTGACAGAGGTACATTTGTGAATCACCTTAATACCAGCTTCTTTAAGGGCTGGTAAATACTCAGCAGGATTTCTACCCGCTGTCTCAACAATTGGAACACCGCCACCAATAATTACATCTACTAACCCTGGATAATCTGGAGGAGTCAAAGAAGGCAAAAAAGTTAGATTCACAGCAAAAGGTTTATCGGTCATCTCCTTACATCGAGCTATTTCATTGGCAAGCTTTTCAGGGGTTCCTTGAGTTAAACCAGTAATTGTTCCAAGCCCGCCTGCATTTGAAACTGCTGCAGCTAACTCAGCAAAGCCAACATGATGCATCCCGCCTTGAATGATGGGGTGCTCAATGCCAAATAATTCTGTAATCTTAGTTTTCATATTCTCTCCTTTTATTTCATGTCTACTGGTGTTAAAAAATCTTCGTATTGCTTTTGCAGTCTCTGCATTCCTGATATCCATCTATCTCTGTCATTACCCTTTCTTGAAACATACTCAGCTACTTCTGTATGAGGTAATACTAAAAATTTTTCTTCAGCAATGCATTTTAGAACTTCTTGCGCAACCACATCGGGTTCCATCATTCCATCTACACCTGCAACACCAGGACCTTGAGCGGTCATAGCTGTTCTAACTGCTTGAGGACAAAGACAAGAAACACCAATACCCTTTTCTCCATAAGTAATCTTTACCCATTCAGCAAAACTTACTGCGGCAGCTTTAGTCACTGAGTAACCTGCTGCTCCCAATTGAGTTAAAAGCCCGGCTGCTGATGAAGTGTTAACTAGATAACCCGCTCCTCTTTCAATCATCTGAGGTAGAACATGTTTTGCTGCAAAGATATGAGATTGAACGTTTACATCCCAAATATTCTGCCAATCCGATGCTTCAACTTCAAAAAATCCTGGCACACCCCCAATTCCTGCATTGGAACAAAAAATATCTGTACCGCCAGCATGTTCATCTGCCTTTTGGATGACATTAATAATGTCTTTTTCATTGCCAACATTTGCTTGAACAGCAATACCATTAACTGAATCAGCTGTTTCTTGCGCTCCTTCTAGATTCATATCCACAGCTACTATGGATTGAGCATCAGCCTCATGAAAAGCTTCACAAAGAGCTTTTCCAATTCCGCTGGCAGCACCAGTTACAACAACCCTTTTATTTTTTACATCCATTAATTTATCTCGGTAATTATTATTTCATCTGAGTCTAATGGTAAAACAACCATGGTTCCATCCTTTGATGAGCTCCAATCTTTTCTTATTTCATCCACACCTCGAAAAAACATTCTCTCAGTCAAATTATTTCTTGGAGCTGGGGTCAGGTGATAAAAAATCAAATGATCGACATTGGCTAGGTTTGCTGCCTGAGCCGCCTCTATCGGTGTTGTATGGTAAGTTTCAATATCATTTAAAATTTTTACTAACCCTTTATTGTTAGCTAAAGCTTTCCTCATAATTTTCAATTGATGATTTGCCTGAGCCTCATGAAATAGCACATCAGCATCTTGAGAATGCTTGATAAGATTTTCACTGTAAGAGGTATCACCACTGATAACAATTGACCTACCTTTGTAGTCAAATCTGTAACCTAGAGCTGGTTTAACAGGATCATGAGGCACCCTAAAAGCTGTGACCTTCAAACCATCTTGATCAATAATAACTGGGTTTGATAAATCTACTGGAAAGGCGTTAAACCCAGCGATATCCCTTGGCGCCACTTCATCGCCATGATGCTCATGTCTGAATTGATAGTCCAACTGATATGCGTCCTCAAAACCCTGAGTTACAAGCTCAACTCCTTCGGGACCATAAACATCCAAAGTTTTTGTATGAGCAGAATTAACCCAAGTCGCTAAGTGTAGGTCAGCAAGATCTGATATGTGATCTGAGTGGAGATGTGTCAACAGAGTACCGCGTATTTTGTTAGTATCTATCCTCCAATTATTGAGATTATTTGCACTGCCATCACCAATATCAACAACGTAATAATTACCGCCCGCATTAACTAAGACGCATGCTTGAGCCCTCCCAGGAGATGGAATTGGAGATCTGGACCCGCACACAACAGCGGATAATGAATTGTCATTTAGATCAGCAGTGGAACCGCCCAGAGTTTGAACAAATCTCAACATAAGCCGATCTTGAACAGCAGGAACTCTTGTTAAAACTGATACTAAAATAAAGCCAACGAGACCAATGATAAAGATATATTTAAGCAGCTTCATTATTTCTATCCTCAGTTGCAATTCTTGCGCCAGCAAAAATTAAAAATAAACCTACAACCACCTCAACAAAAATTGCTGACATTACAAATGGTGCGCCGTATAGAGCAGCTGAAAGAGTTCTGTATAAAGCTGCCACCAGCAATAACATTGAAGGCGCGTAAAACCAATGACGAGTTTGCGTGAGAGCTCCAATTAATGTCATGGCGCCTACAGTTATAAAGAAACTTCCCATATCACCAATTTGAGCACTCAAACCAACACCCTCCAATAAGGGCATGCCTAGTTGCTCTGCAATACTTGCAGGAGCAATAATCCACTGAAGTCCGCTTATTAAAAAAAAGGCTCCGAAAAGGCCTGCGACTATTCTTAAAACATTTTTCATTTTTTTCTCCGTTTAATTTGACCAATAAATGTATTCATCTTCCTCTTCATATTTCTGCCCATCATATTTATCAATCATGATTGGGACTTCGTATGAAGATGGAAATAAAGGATCTTTTTGTTCAGAGTTAAATTGAACTAACAGCTCCTCAATCAACCTAACTTCTTCAGGATGATTTTCGATAATATTGTTTTGTTCTACAGGATCTACTGAAGTATCAAATAACCAGCGCAAGTTCTCTTTTTTGCTGATAATGTATTTCCATTTTCCATGCAGAACTGACTGATGATTGCCTGAGCGCCAAAAAAGAGTTTGATGAGGCTGACTGGTTTTTTCATTTTGTATGTAAGGTAATAGATTAACTCCATCTAACTCATCCTCATATGAGGATTGAATTCCAGCCGCTGATGCAATGGTAGAGAAAATATCAAAATGATGAACGGCACTATTTGATGTTTGTTCCGGGTTAATTTTATCTGGCCAGCTAACTATATATGGAACTCTGATTCCCCCCTCAAAAAAGCTAATTTTCCAACCTCTATAAGGTTTATTTATATCTTCAAGCTCAATATAGTTAGCTCCGCCATTATCACTGGTAAATATGATTAGCGTTTTGCCATGTATATCTAGATCTTTTAATTTCTGAACAACTTTTCCAACGCTCCTATCAAGAGCTGCAATCATTCCTGAATAGACCTGAAGATTATGACCTTCCATGTGGCTCATTTGTTCAACATCACTTCTTAAAGCCTGAAGTGGGTTGTGGATTGCCCAATGGCTTAAATATAAAAAGAAAGGTCTATTTTTATTATTTTCAATGACCTTGAGAGCCTCATCGGTGTAATAATCTGTAAGGTATTTATCAGGCGCAAATAACTCACCTTCATTAAATGTAGCTGAATATTGACCAATGCCCCAAATCATCTGATCGATTCTTGTATCAAATTTGGCATTCACAACATCAGGATGATCTTCAGGTAAATAGAGCGGGCCAACCATAGACAAAGAGTCTTGAAAGCCTTGGCTGAGAGGATCCATGCCATATGCATGACCAAGGTGCCATTTTCCGATGTGGGCTGTATAGTAACCTGCATCCCTTAACACTTCTGCAATAGTGGTTTCTTCGGTAGGCATCCCTTGTTGCATAAAGGGGGGGATTTTTGAAGCTACTTCTCGATCGATTCTTGCTTTTAGCTCTTCATCACTCTCATTAGCAAGCCAATTCATTATCAATCTCCCTGTCGCAGGAACAGGAGTAAATTCATATCCAAATCTAGTTGGGTATTTGCCAGTCATAATTGAAGCTCTAGATGGAGCGCAAGTTGCATTGGCAGCATAACCTCTGGTGAACAACATTCCACTTTTGGCTAAGGCATCTATGTTTTGGGTTTGCAGTGTTCCATCTGCAGCCCCGCCGTTATGCATAGATATATCGTTATAACCCATATCATCAGCAAGAATTAGAATTATGTTTGGTCTATCATCTTCGCTAGCAACTTTTGGACCTTTAGACCATGAGGTAGGAATGTTTTCTTGAACAGGCATGGTGATGCTTGCTATCTTTGGAATAGACCAAAGAAGAATATTGACTTTATATTCCCAAATTAAAAATACAGAAATTAAAAATATTGGTAAAAAATAAAATAACTTTTTAAGCATCTTTTAGATTAACGATAATTCCCTCATTTGGATTGATCTTTCCTGCAACCATTTCTTCATAGATGCTAGTAAAATTTT
>ERZ807291.3699-NODE-3699-length-21201-cov-15.289275_pt1 | contig 21201 bp, 20 predicted proteins | sample MGYA00521257_ERZ807291 | MGnify/ENA primary metagenome ERZ807291 (study PRJEB31413, sample SAMN03169783) | marine metagenome | biome: Marine; feature: Water; material: Subsurface seawater | place: North Sea | collected 2011-04-28 | depth 1 m m ... | reverse complement strand
AAATATCGTGCAAATTTCTAATGACTGCAGCATAGGCTAAAAAACGGTTGGTATACGCCAACATAATTAGAGAAATTGCAGAAAATAAAAGTGCAGGTGTTGTCAATGTTAATTCTTCCATATAGTTGTCAAAATTAAGTAATAATTATCATCAAAAAAAAGAAATAGTTTATGAAAATCCCCCATCAATTTTCCGCTAGCGTGGTGGCAGCAGGATATACTATTGTTTAACGCTACAAATAGTCCTTAATAAAACTAGTTTTACAACATAATATTTTAGATGTATCAACTGCTTGATAACAGTATGGAACATCCATAACTTAAACTCAACTCCCAAGAAAATGATTAAATGGAGTACTACGCTTGCGCTAAGCCTAGTTGAAGTGTGAATGTTAAAGATCAATAAAATAAACAGCTGAAATTGAAGTGAAAAAATTGTAAATTTGTATTCAAATCAGAATGTTATGAAGTTTAGAATAGAAAAAGATACGATGGGAGATGTAAAGGTTCCCGCAGATAAATTATGGGGCGCTCAAACCGAACGCTCTCGAAATAATTTCAAAATTGGGAATTCGGCGTCCATGCCAATCGATATCATCTATGGCTTTGCATATCTCAAAAAAGCAGCCGCCTATACCAATTGCGAACTCGGAGTATTAACTTCTGAAAAACGAGATTTAATTGCAGAAGTCTGTGATGAAATTCTGACTGGCAAACACGATGACCAATTTCCATTAGTCATCTGGCAAACAGGTTCAGGGACCCAAAGTAATATGAACCTGAACGAAGTGATTGCGAATCGGGCACATCAACTCGCTGGAAACGTTATTGGGGAAGGCGAAAAAACCATTCAACCTAATGACGATGTTAATAAATCGCAATCCTCAAACGATACCTTTCCGACCGGCATGCACATTGCTGCCTATAAAAAGGTCTTAGAAACCACCATTCCTGGCATTCAACAATTACGAGATACACTTCAGGCTAAATCTGAAAAATTCAAATCGGTAGTCAAAATTGGACGCACACATTTGATGGATGCGACACCTTTAACTTTAGGGCAAGAATTTTCTGGCTATGTTTCACAATTAGACCATGGATTAAAAGCGTTAAGAAATACACTGGAGCACTTAAGCGAAGTTGCTTTAGGTGGCACGGCAGTTGGGACAGGATTAAACACCCCAGAAGGGTATTCGGAATTAGTAGCCGATTACATTGCGAAATTCACAGGCTTACCGTTCATCACAGCCCCCAATAAATTTGAAGCATTGGCAGCCCACGATGCGATAGTCGAAAGTCACGGGGCTTTAAAACAAATCTCCGTTTCATTAAATAAAATAGCGAATGACATTCGAATGATGGCATCGGGCCCGCGTTCTGGGATTGGAGAAATTACCATTCCTGCAAATGAACCAGGAAGCTCTATCATGCCCGGAAAAGTCAATCCGACCCAATGTGAAGCACTCACCATGGTTTGTGCACAAGTGATGGGCAACGACGTTGCTATCTCTGTTGGTGGTACACAAGGCCATTATGAACTGAATGTTTTTAAACCTATGATGGCGGCCAATTTTTTACAATCTGCACAATTATTAGGCGACGCAGCGGTCAGTTTTGAAATGCATTGTGCTTCGGGAATTGAACCCAATCATGATGTCATCGAAAAGTTATTAAATAATTCGTTAATGTTGATTACGGCTTTAAATACTAAAATTGGGTATTATAAAGCGGCTGAAATTGCAAATACAGCACATAAAAACGGGACGACTCTTAAGGAAGAAGCCATCAATCTAGGCTATGTAACCGCTGAAGATTATGATGACTGGGTGAAGCCAGAAAACATGGTTGGAAACTTAAACTAAGTTTATGGATACCCTTTTTACGAACATTAAAGAATTACTTCAAACACGATCCGTGTCAGAGGTAAAAGTAATGGGGGAATCGATGCGCGAATTACCGCATATCAAAAATGCCTTTTTAAGAATTCGAGGTGAAAACATCCTTGATTTTGGCGCCATGGCAGATTTGGTCATTCAAAAATCAGATGCTGTTGTGGATGTGACTGGAAAAATCATCCTGCCATCTTGGTGCGACAGTCATTCGCATGTGGTGTATGCAGGCGACCGATCACAAGAATTTGTAGATCGTCTCAATGGTTTAAGCTACGAAGAAATTGCTGCAAACGGTGGGGGCATTTTGAACTCCGCTCAAACCTTACAAAACACAAGTGAGTCCGCTCTTTATGAGCAATCCATTCAGCGTGTAAATGAACTAATCAAACTTGGTACAGGCGCTTTGGAAATAAAATCCGGGTATGGATTAAGTACGGAGGCTGAACTTAAAATGCTTCGTGTTATTAAAACGATTCGAGAAAAATCGCCGCTAAAAGTTAAAGCAACGTTTTTGGGCGCACATGCCATTCCAAATAAATACAAAACAAACAAAAGCGCTTATATTGATTTGATTATCAACACAATGCTTCCTGAAGTCCACCATCAGGAATTGGCTGATTTTATCGATGTATTTTGTGAGAAAGGCTATTTCTCATTAGAAGATACCGAACAAATTTTAGAAGCTGCAACCCGCTATGGGCTGGTACCAAAAATTCATGTGAATCAATTTAATGCATTTGGAGGGGTCGGTTTAGGGGTTAAATACAAGGCCTTATCGGTCGATCATTTGGAAGTTTTTAACGACGAGGATTTAGAGGTATTAAAAAAATCAGATACCATCCCGGTGGCTTTACCTGGCTGTTCCTTTTTCTTGGGAATCCCATACACCCCAGCTCGAAAACTTATTGATGCAGGATTACCACTGGCAATCGCATCCGATATGAATCCAGGGTCTGCGCCTAGCGGAAACATGAATTTTATAGTCAGTCTGGCCTGCATCAAAATGAAGATGACACCTGAAGAGGCCATTAATGCAGCCACACTAAATGGGGCCTACGCCATGGGTATTTCAAAACAGTACGGGAGTATCTCCAAAGGCAAAAAAGCAAATCTAATCATCACAAAGGAGATGACATCCTATCATCAAATCCCGTATCTGTATGGCAATACCCCCATACACAAAGTGATGCTACATGGCAAATTTGTAGACTCGTATTTTATTTAAGAGTAAATGTTGAGTTTGAAATCAATTTACTTTGATCAAATACATTGACAATGTAAGGGCCTTTTTCAAAATCACTTTCTTCAGCAGATACAAAATCACAAATATCTATCAGAGCGTTTTCATAATTGAACACGCTTACATAGCTATATTTTAAAGAATCTTCACCAAACTGAACCGGCGTGTTAGAGCCAATCACACTAAGATTAGGATCGATCACTTGTACAAAGTAACGCTTCTCCCCGGCTTCAGATAAAAGATTTGAAGGGACAGAATAACATATTCTTAAATTATCAACTCTGGAGGCACGGGTGGTTGGTACTAATTTCCCTGACTTTCGTTGAATCACTCCAAAAGCATTCAAACGTTCGATCGTTAGTTTTTTAGCAATATCAACAGAGGCGGATAACTGTGAGTTTTGTTCTGTTAAAACCGTATTAGAGACCACTTGAGATGACAATTGTACTTGCGTACTATCTAAAGCAGTAATCAGTTGTGAGTTTTGAAGTTTTAAAGTGGCATTTTCTTCTAGTAAGACTTCCATTTCAGACTCTAACTCAAAATATTTTTTCTTAAACTTAAATAGAGCTGACACGCTTGATTTCGATTTCTTAAGCTCTTCTTTTAAAGCCTCTAAACGCTCTTGAGCTTCAGCAAGTTTACCATTAACAACTTCATTATCAGAAATAGCTTCGCCGTATAATGAAGACATGTTATCTAAATTCTTGAGAACTTCCGTTTTTTCAGTTTGAAGTTGTAACTCCGTAGCCGAATTTTTTTGATGCATTTGATAACCAAAAAATAAAGTTCCTAATAATAGCAACGCTAAAATTAAAATCGCTGCTTTTGAGTTTTTGTTAGAAGAAGTCGTATTCATCGTTTATGGATATTAAGGTTTAATTAAAATGGTTCTTAAACTCAATAAAAATTATTGTAAGTTTAAAGTCTTGCAAATGTATTACAAAAAATGAACAATCTTCAAGTTATTACGACTGAAACTTTAACAAAATTGACAAAAAAAAGAGTTGGTGAAACTAAATTTTTTGAAGATGCCAAGTATTTAACAAATTCAACTGATCTATCAACAATGCTCTCTGATACAAGTTTAAAGTTTGTCGTTTTTGGAATTAAGGAAGATATTGGAGTGCTAGCGAATCAGGGGTGTTCAGGTGCAAAAGACAGCTGGGACTCGACTCTGAAATCACTTTTAAACCTACAAAGTAATCAAACAACTAAGGCATCTCAAGTTCTTATATTAGGCCATTTAGATTTTTCTGAGTTGTACGATACTTTAGCCATCACAAAACAAGAAAAACTACTTAAAACCTATCGAAAACAGGTTGAAATTATAGATCAAAGCGTAAATCAATTGGTGCATTCAATCGTCAAAGCGGGTAAAATTCCCATTCTCATTGGTGGGGGGCACAATAACGCCTACGGTGCTATTAAAGGGAGTGCGCTCGCATTAAACACTAAGATAAATACGATTAATTTTGATGCCCACACCGACTTACGAGCCTTGGAAGGGCGCCATAGTGGAAATGGGTTTCGCTATGCGATTGAAGAAGGTTTTTTGAACCGCTATTTTATATTTGGAGTGCATGAAAACTACTTATCTAAAAAAATATTAAATTTCATACAAGCCTCTAAATCAAGTGTGAAATTCTGGTCTTTTGAGGATCTTATGGTTCGTAAAAAGGTAGGCTTTAAAAAGGCCTTAAAAAAAGCATTTTCGTTTATTTCAACATCAAAATTTGGAATTGAAATTGATTGTGATGCCATTCAAAACATTGCGAGTAGCGCACAAACGCCTAGTGGATTTTCGGTGAATCAAACACGCCAATTTATACACCATTTTGGAAGTCACCGTGATGCTATTTATTTACATATTTGTGAAGCGGCGATACGTGAGGATGACCCAAAAAAAAATGAACAAATCGGAAAACTACTCTCCTACTTGATTATCGATTTTATAAATGCAAAGAGGACCGTTTAAATTAATCGCCTTTTTTAAACCCATAAAATAACTGACCAAAAAAACCAGAAGGCATACGTTGGTCATCACGATATCCTAAAACGATGTTTTTATCGGGAATTGGCACATAATTAGTTTTAAAAATATAGTCCCATAAACTTAAACTAATGGCAAAATTAACCCCTGTTTTGAAATTTTCAGGAATTGCTTGCGCATGGTGGTATAAATGCATCACAGGATTATTAAATATATATTTAAAAGGCCCGTAATCTAATTTGACATTCGCATGGTTCAAATGGCCAATTGAGATCGCAATAAAATGTACTATAAATGCTTGTTCGGGTTCAAAACCTCCCAACAACATCAACGCAATGACTTTGAAAGGTTTATAGAGAATATTCTCCATCCAATGGTAGCGTAAATGTGCGGCAAAGCCCATTTCTTTTACCGAGTGGTGGACTTTATGAAATTTCCATAAAAACGGATAACGGTGTAATAATATATGGGTTAACCATTGTACAAAATCTAGGACAACGAAAAATATCAATAATTGGATTCCCGAAGTAAAGTTTGACAAATTAACGAGTGCGATGGCATTTGGAAAAATCTGAAACTCCTCAATCGCTAGTTTTGTAATGATTTTATAGATTCCACTAATAAACATACTAAAAACAAAAAAATTAAAGAACATATAAAATCCATCCAGAAAAAAATCTTTTCTAAAAGCAGACTGTTGTTTACGCCATGGAAACACTAATTCAACACCCCATACAATGAGTGAGATCACAATAAGACCCCAAAAATAATTGCGGGTCCATGGCACTTCAAAACAAATAGACTTCCAAGTCCATTGAACAGTGCCTAAAAAAGCGTTAAAAAATAATTCTAAATACTCCATTTAATAGTCTAAAAGCACTTTCAATTCTTGCTCAAAAGTACGCTTTGCAAGGTACTGATGTTCGAGCGCACTTGCAAATGGAATGGGTGTTTCTATACTCGCAACTCGTTTGACAGGTGCATCTAAATACTCAAATGCTTGTTCCATCAATTGAGACGAAATATCAGAAGAAATACTTCCAAACAACGAATCTTCTTGTAAGATAATTGCTTTGTTGGTTTTTTTAACGGAGGCTAATATCGACTCAAAATCTAAGGGTTGTAAGGTTCTCAAATCTAATAAATCCGCTGAAATATGCGGGTTTTTATCTAAAACCTCAAGTGCCCAATGGACCGCAGCACCATAGGCAATAATCGTAATATCGGTCCCTTCTTTAAGTTTTGAAGCCACTCCAAACGGGAGCGTGAAATAATCTACAGGCACGTCCTGTCGTATACTTCGATACAAGGCTTTGTGTTCAAAAAACAAAACGGGATTTGGGTCATTGATGGCGGTTGCCAACAGGCCTTTTGCATCGTATGGGAACGCTGGATATACCACTTTTAGACCTGGCGTTTTGGTAAACCAAGCTTCGTTTGTTTGGGAATGAAACGGCCCTGCTGCAACCCCAGCCCCACACGGCATTCGCACCACAATATCTGCCGCCTGGCCCCAGCGATAATGGGATTTTGCTAAATAATTTACGACCGGATTAAATCCTGACGTCACAAAATCGGCAAATTGCATTTCTACAACTGATTTAATCCCAGCAATAGATAAACCCATAGCAGCTTCAACAATCGCTGATTCGCAAATAGGCGTATTTCGAACCCGTGATTTTCCAAATAATTCAACAAAATTTTCAGTGATTTTAAAAACCCCTCCATATTCTGCGATGTCTTGGCCCATAATCACCAAGTCTGTATGTAATTCCATCGACTGTTTTAAGCCCTCGGAAATTGCGTCAATAAAACGCTTTTCTTTCTGTTTTGATGCGGGATTGACTGCGATATATTCAAACGGCTTATAAACATCTAATAACTCTGTTTCTAAATCTGGACTAATCACAGGCTCATCAAAAGCGGTTTGTAAGCCCTCTTGAATTTCGGCCGAAACCGTCTGTTTATAGTCTTCTATGTCCTCAATAGTAATAATTTTTTTATCTAGAAGATAGGATTCGAAGTTTGAAATCGGATCTTTTTTAGCCCAGGTATCCATCAACTCTTTAGATACATATTTTGTACCACTCGCCTCTTCATGTCCACGCATTCTGAATGTTTTAAATTCAATTAATACCGGACGAGGATTTTGTCGTACACTTTTGGCGATGGCATCCACTACAGAAAACACTTCGATTACATTGTTCCCCTCAATCACATGCGATTCCATCCCATAGCCTATGCCCCGGTCGGCGATCGACTCACAATTATACTGTTCATTGCTGGGTGTCGAAAGTCCATAGCCATTATTTTCTATACAAAATAAGACCGGTAAATTCCATACTGAAGCCACATTGAGTGCTTCGTGAAAATCACCTTCACTGGTCCCACCATCTCCAGAAAAAACAGCGGTAAGCTTCGATTCATTTCTCAAAACATGTGAGAGTGCAATTCCATCTGCCACCCCTAATTGAGGCCCCAAATGAGAAATCATTCCAATGATTTTATAGTCTTGTGTCCCAAAATGAAACGACCGATCACGGCCTTTTGTAAATCCGTTGGCTTTGCCTTGCCATTGAGAAAATAATCGAAATAAAGGAATTTTACGGGAGGTGAATACGCCCAAATTCCGATGCATTGGAAGGATGTATTCATCCGCATCTAAAGCAAGCGTCACTCCTACTGAAATTGCTTCTTGCCCAATTCCTGAAAACCATTTGGATATTTTTCCTTGCCGTAGTAAAATCAACATTTTTTCCTCAATAAGCCTGGACTTCAGCATATTAAAATACAAAGCCTTTTGGGTTTCTTTGTTGACTTCTTTAGAATCGAATTGAAATAAGGGTTTCAAATGTTATTAGTTTGTCTTTCAAAAATAGGAAAAATTAGTTAGGAATCTTTAACTTTAAAAAATTGCTTTTTTTAAAACCTTTGAATTGCTATATTTGTTAACAACAAGATTAAACCAAAACCATGAACAAAATTCCAAGTGTCAATCTTTTAGAGTTTTTATCCAACGACCCAAAAGTCAAACAAAAATTTGTCGATGCAATTGGTCAAGCCTATGAAACCATTGGATTCGTGGCACTAAAAGGTCATTTTTTAGAGGACTCTTTAGTCGATAATTTATATTCTGAAGTCAAGCAGTTTTTTGACCTACCAACAGAGCAAAAACAACAATATGAAGTTCCAGGCATTGGAGGCCAACGCGGTTATATTTCGTTTGGAAAAGAAAGTGCCAAAGGCAGAACTGAAGGCGATTTAAAAGAGTTTTGGCATTTTGGGCAGTATGTTCAAGATAGCCCCGAACTTGAAGCCGAATACCACGAAAATGTGGAAGTTAAGGAGCTTCCTGAGTTTAATCGGGTTGGAAAAGAGACGTATCAAATGCTGGAGAAAACAGCAAAATATGTATTGAGAGCGTTGTCGATTCATTTGGGCTTGGATGAATTTTATTTTGATAATTATATCCACAATGGAAATAGTATTCTTCGTCCCATTCACTATCCACCGATTACGGAAGAACCAAAAAATGCCGAACGTGCTGCAGCCCATGGCGATATCAATCTGATCACTTTACTTATGGGCGCTCAAGGACGTGGCTTACAAGTTCAGAATCTTGAGGGCGAATGGATTGATGCCATCGCAAATCCAGATGAATTAATGATCAACGTGGGTGATATGCTCTCGCGTCATACGAATAACAAACTAAAATCAACCATCCATCGAGTGGTCAATCCACCCCGTGAGTCCTGGGGCACATCGCGTTACTCCATCCCTTTTTTCATGCACCCTATTAGTGCGATGAAATTAGATGTTTTAGACAGTTGTATCGATGCCGATAGCCCAAAACAATTTGAGGACATCACTGCTGGAGACTATTTAAGTCAACGGATCAAAGAATTGGGATTAGCCAAAAAATAATGGATTTAAAAGATCAACTTAAAACCCTATTTCCAGAGCATACCGAAAGTCCTGCACCCCAATCCGAAGTCAAACCAACTTCTATTTGGATGCAAGACACTCCTATTATTTGTAAATACGAAAAGCGAAAAGGAAAACCCATTACAATCATTGAAGGCTATACAGGCGCCGATAAAGATTTTAAAATTCTGGCAAAAGATCTCAAAAAAAAATTCAGTGTTGGTGGGAGTTTTAAAAACGACACCATCATCATTCAAGGCGATTACAGAGATAAAATCATGGGGTTTTTGAAAGACCTTGGTTTCAATGTGAAACGGGTCGGGGGCTAAGCTAAAAAAAATTATATGTCTATAAAAAATTCTGAACTCATACTCAATCCTGACGGGAGTATTTATCATCTTCATTTAAAACCTTCAGACATTGCAGATACCATCATTTTTGTGGGCGATCAAGATCGCGTGGCCGAAGTCACTAAGCATTTTGATACTGTTGATTTTGAAACTCAAAGTCGTGAATTTAAAACTCAAACTGGCAGCTATAAAGGGAAACGACTGTCTGTTATTTCCACTGGAATTGGATCGGATAATATAGACATCGTGATCAATGAATTAGATGCTTTGGTGAACATAGATTTCGAAACTCGAGAAATTAAAGCCCGCAAAACAAGTTTATCGATCATACGCATTGGAACCTCAGGAGCATTACAACCCGATATCGATGTTGATAGCTTTGTATTGAGTCGCTACGGGATGGATATTAATGGAATGCTTCAATCGTATAAAGTGGATGCCATTAAACATGCGGATATCGAGAATGCTTTTGTGAGTCATACGCAATGGAGTCCTCAAAAACCCTATCCAGTGATCATAAAAAATTCTCAAACATTAGAAGATTTATTAAAGAGTGACCAAACAATTTTTGGAATGACGGCGACTTGTGGCGGGTTTTACGGCCCTCAGGGTCGTGTGTTGCGTTTAGAATTGCAAGATGAAAGTCTGAATCATAAAATGGATAGCTTTGATTATAAAGGCTTAAAAGTGACTAATTTTGAAATGGAGACCTCGGCCATTTATGGATTGTCAAAGTTATTAGGGCATAAAGCCTGTTCCATGAATGCTATTTTGGCCAATAGAGCTTTAGGGCTTTTTAGTAAAAACCCGCAAGCGACGATCGATAAACTAATTACTTATACCCTGAATAAACTTGTTTCTTAAATGAAAAACGTACGCATTGGTGGAGTTCCCGAACACTTCAATTACGCTTGGTATTTGGCTTTAAAACAAGGCCATTTTAAGCAACACGACATCAACGTTCGTTGGAAGGATTATTTTGGAGGAACGGGTCAAATGACTCAAGCGCTTCGGAATAACGAAATCGATATGGCGGTGATTTTGACAGAAGGAATTATCAAAGATATTACCGAAGGAAATCCCAGTAAAATTGTCCAAGTTTTTGTAGAATCGCCTTTGATATGGGGGATTCATGTCGCGCATGATTCCACTTTCAAGCAGTTGAACGAACTAAAAGGTCAACGTGCTGCAATCAGTAGATATGGTTCTGGCTCCCATTTAATGGCCTATGTCAATGCATTACACTTGGAGTGGAACCCCACAACAGATTTACAATTTGAAGTCGTTAAAAATCTCGATGGTGCTGTGGATGCTTTAAGTCAACAAGAAGCCGATTATTTTATGTGGGAGAAATTCACCACAAAACCTTTGGTCGATCAAAAAAAATTCAGACGTCTGGGCGAATGTCCAACTCCTTGGCCCTGTTTTGTGATTGCGGTGCGCGATGAATTTATATTAAATGAAAAAGAAACGCTTCAATCGATTCTAAAAATCATCAATACCATCACGGCTGATTTTAAACAAATTCCAGAAATTGATGCGATTATTTCTGAGCGTTATCAACAAAAAAATGAGGATGTAAAAGCGTGGCTAGAACTCACCGAATGGTCACAAGAAACGCTTAAAGCGTCGACGGTTGAAGCGGTTCAAAATCAATTGTTAGAATTAGAGATTATTTCCGAAAAATGGCCCTACGATCGATTGGTCGCGAACTTGGACGACTAACCCCAATCTATAGGCGATTTGCCCTTTAATTTAAGAGCGGCATTTGTTTTGCTAAAATGGTTGTTTCCAAACCAATGTCCTCTGTTAGCACTCATGGGCGATGGATGCCCACTTTTTAAAATTGTATGTTTTTTGGTATCGATGAGATTTCGTTTCGTTTTAGCGACGCTTCCCCATAACAAAAAAATTAGATCCGATTTTTGATTGGACAGCATCTTGATCACAGCATTTGTAAATTCTTCCCACCCTTGTTTTTGATGGCTGCCCGCAAATTTGGCCCGCACACTCAAAGTGGCATTGAGCAATAAAACACCCTGATTAGCCCAGGCAGTTAGGTCCCCATTAGAGCGGTATGGAAGCCCGATATCAGATTCCAATTCCTTGAAAATATTTTTTAAAGAAGGTGGATGTGCTAAGTTCTCATTCACTGAAAAACTCAAACCATTGGCTTGCCCTTCGCCATGATAGGGATCCTGACCGATGATGACAACTTTTGTATTTTCAAATGCACAAGCATCAAAGGCGTTAAATAACTGATCGAACGGAGGATAACAAGAATGCAAGCCATACTCCACACGTACAAAAATATCTAATTTTTCAAAATAGGGCTTCGAAAATTCAGATTCTAAGGGGGGTAACCAGGTTCCTTTGAGCTTTAGCATATTAATTAAATTGGTTAAACATTCTGATTTAGTACGCTAATTTAAACTATATTTTTCAAACATTAATACCTACATTTGTGGAGGCTTATGCACGACCGATATGATTAATATTTCCAAAAAAACTTTACAAGATTTAGAATTTGAATCCGTAATTCTTCAGGTAGCGACTCACAATGTAACCATTTTGGGGAAACTAGAGGTCTTATCTACAACGCCATTTTCAGAAAGAGTGGATGTACTTGAAGCACTTCAACTGACCAACGAATTTGTAACGTCTTTTGATAATGAAAATCGAGTCCCTAATCATGGATTTGATGCCATTACCGAAGAATTAAAATTAGTTCGGATTGAAAATAATTATTTAGAAATTGATGGCTTTCGTAAAATTGCTGGTATCTGTGTCACCACCAATGTGTTGCTGAAATTCTTCAAAAAATTTCATGAATACTACCCGCTTTTAAAGGCGCTTTCATCTGAATTAGAACCCAATAAAGACATTTCAGAGACAATCAACGGCGTAATCGATAAATATGGAGACATTCGGAATGATGCTTCCGATACCTTGTATGGCTTACGGAAATCGATTCAATCGGTTCGAACTAAAATAAATACCAGTTTTAATTCGGCTTTAAGCATGTATAATAGCGCCGACTATTTGGACGATATTCGGGAAACTGTCATGGAAAACCGCCGTGTTTTGGCCGTAAAAGCCATGTATCGTCGTAAAGTCAAAGGCAGTATTTTGGGCGCAAGTAAAACAGGGAGTATTGTGTATATTGAACCGGATACCACCCAACAACACCAACGGGATCTAAATAATTTAGAGTTTGAAGAAACCGAAGAAATCAAGCGAATTTTGCTCGAACTCACCAGTTTTATTCGTGGGTATGCCCCACTTTTAGAAGACTACCAGTTGTTTTTAACAAAAATTGATGTCATCTATGCCAAAGCAAAGTATGCAAAATCAATTTCGGGAGTGCTCCCAGAAATCACCAAACATCAAGAAATAGACTTGGTCAACGCCTACCACCCCTTGTTGTTGGTGGCGAATCAAAACGAAGGGATTACGACCTTTCCTCAAACCATCACCATGACAACCGAAAGTCGAATCATCGTGATTTCGGGGCCCAATGCCGGCGGAAAGAGTATCACCCTTAAAACCGTAGGATTGTTGCAACTCATGGTACAATCAGGGATGTTAATCCCAGTTCATGAACGTTCAAAACTCTGTTTGTTTGATTCTATTCTAAGTGATATTGGCGACAATCAATCCATTGAAAATCATTTAAGTACGTATAGCTATCGCTTGAAACAAATGAATTATTTTCTAAAGAAATGTAATAAACATACGCTCTTTTTAATTGATGAATTTGGAACCGGTAGTGACCCTGAATTGGGGGGTGCTTTAGCCGAAACCTTTCTAGAAGTTTTTTATGAACGAGAAGCTTTTGGCATTATCACGACGCATTATAGCAATTTAAAACTTTTGGCAAACGAATTACCACACATCCAAAATGCGAATATGTTGTTTGATGAAAAAACCTTGCTGCCCTTGTTTAAGTTGGTCATTGGTCAGGCCGGGAGTTCTTTTACTTTTGAGGTGGCTCAAAAAAACGGCATTCCTTTTAGTTTGATTAATCGCTCTAAAAAGAAGATTGAACGCGGCAAAATACGGTTTGATAAAACCATCGCTAAACTGCAAAAAGAACGTTCTAAACTAGAAAAAACAGAACGGGCCTTGAAGCAAAATGAGATCAAAAAAAGTCAGGAAGCCGATAAATTAGAAACGACCAATGCGAAGGCTAAGAAAAAATTACAAAGCTATCAAGAGCTTTTTGATAGCAATCAACGCTTGGTATATCTGGGTCAAAAAATTAGTGACTTAGGCGGAAAATACTTTGATGATAACCGGAAACGGGAGTTAATGGCAGAGCTTTTTAAATTGGTTCAGGTAGAGAATTCGAAACGCCAAAAAGTAAGTCAAAAGCAAAAAAAGGTGTTGATTGCCAAAGAAATTGAATTAAAAAAAGAAGTTGAGAAAAAGGTGGAAGTCATTCGTCAACAAAAAAAGAAACAAAAAGCAAAAGCGGCTTTAATTCCACCCAAACCAAAACGCGTTTTGGTCCTCGGAGATTCCGTCCGATTGGAAGATGGCCGCGCTGTGGGTACAATTGATAAACTCGAAAAAAACAAAGCGGTAGTCAACTATGGACTGTTTACGACGACCGTTAATATTGACCGCTTGGAATATGTAAATTCTAAAAAATAATGCAAACTACGGTCTTTTTTGATGGCGTGTGTAACCTCTGTAATCGGAGTGTCAACTTCCTCATATCTAAAGATAAAAAAGAGAGTTTAAAATTTGCGTCTTTACAAAGTGAGTATGCCCAAAACCTGATTCCAAAAGAGGTGCTAAATCATGGGAATTTAGACACTATTATCGTTTATACAGATGGTAAATTCTACGAACGAAGCCATGCCGTTCTAAAACTATGTAAAATCTTAGGAGGGCTGTATTCCGTTTTTCTAATTGGATACCTCATCCCCCGTTTTATACGCGATGGCTTGTATCGATTGATCGCCAACAACCGCTACCGTTGGTTTGGAAAAACAGAGCATTGCAGGGTACCGGCTCCCGAACTAAAAGATCGGTTTTTGGATTAAAGGTATTGAACAGTATTATGTTAAAAACCAAGCTCCTTTGGCCGCTATTAATTTTTTTTTAGTACATTTAACACGTCTTAGATCCCAAATCTGATTCTTCATTTTAACCAATTCAACATTTAAGTAAACTATTAAGAAACTGTAACTACAAAGCGGTGTGTGGATATGTGGTGTTTTAATACCCTTTTACGTATGCGCTGAATAAGCGCAACTTAAAAAAAGAATGCAGACTTTAGAAAATGATAAACGAGAACAAAAGTTCCTATTATCGGGAAATAGAGGCGTATAAACAGGAGGTTTATTCTCCATATAACTAGTTATGCCACATTAGGAAAAACATTACGGTAATGAAAAGAGCACCACCATAGAATTAAGAAATTGAACTTTTGTAAAAAAAGATTCTGAATTTACGACTATTTAAACTAATTTTTTAATTTTATAAATGAATAACAATGAAAACATATAAATACCAAATCATATTAATTCTAACCTTAATTTTGGCTTCTTGTCAAGATGAGATGGAATTGAATAATATAGAGAATAATCAACCCGAAGCAGTTGTTGAAAAAACTGTCGAAAACGGACGATTTGTCTTTTCATCAAAAGAATCCTTAAAAACAACTATAAAGAATTTTCAAAATGACGAAATAGAAAATGTGGAGAAAGAATTTGAAAAACTCTATGAAAGAGGATTTCGTTCTCACAAGGCAATTGTAAGCCCTGAAAATGAACAGTTACAAGCTAAGTTTTCGGAAGAAATTATGCTAAAAAGACAACTACGTAAATCTTCAATCAGTTCTTTTAGTAAAACTTCAAGTGCAGAAGAAGAGGAGGATGAAGAAGAATTTATTGCAGACCCTTTACTAGCATCACTTGTAAATGAAAATAACGAGATAATAGTAAACGATACACTTTATAAATTTACGAAAGAGAAAGGGTTGTTCTTTACCCACGTAAAAGATTCAACTTATTTATTTAACTTCTTTAAGGAAGATACCGAACATTCAAAAAGAGCTAGTTTAAAGTCAGCTTCTGCATATAGAGTTGCACCCTGTGTAATGAGAGCACAATATGGTGGTATTACAAGAGTTGATGATAGAATTTCAAGGTATCTTCGTCCTATAGAAGATGATTGCTACGGAGGTGGCGGTGGTTCAGGTGGAGGAACAGGAAGTGGAGGAACTGGTGGTAGTAGTTTGTCAGAAGATGAAAAATTACAACAGATTATCTCTAATCTTCCTGTATGTGAAGGAAGAGACAATTGGTTTCAAAATATTTTTGGCAAAAGCTACTATTGTATCAATTACTTTGACAGTAAACACAGGATTAAAACTGAATTTTGGGACCAAAAATGGCTGATATATGCTTCTGCTGGCATTCAAACAAAAACTCAACGAAAACGTTTTTGGGTATGGTGGGCATCTAAATCTGATGAAATACATTTAGGGATTAACAAAATATATTTGAAATATAAAAAACCAGAACCTGAAATCAATTCTTTTTCACATCCACAATTGTTTACCAATTTTGGTAAAGCTCCAATCTATATGTACAATACTACATATTACACAAAATATAATCAATCAAGTAATTATGTGCAAACATCAATAAATGTAACTAAAAACAGCATACCTTTTTTTGATTATGATGATGACGACATACTAAATATCTATATTCCTAAAGTTCCTATTGTAGGTGATATCGATATTAATCTAACGACAGGAAATACAATTTATACAGAATCAAATATTAAAGCCCTTTATAAAGCAGGGTTCGACTTCTTAAAAAGTATTGGTAGTAACAAAAAGAAATTTGTTGTTATGTATCAAAAAACAAGTGAAGAGATAGAAGTGTTATATTTTGCTGATAGATTTAAAAAGACTAATGACAATAAAATAAAACATAAATTTTATTCTGATGTAAGTTTTGAAATTAGTCTATCCAAATGTATTGATTGCGAAAATGGTGGAATTAAATTTAAAATAGGTCCTTCTGATGCTAAATTTAGAAAATACACGCATTATGAGTTAGATTTTTATGGAATGGCAAGACGAGGAAGCACTTGGAAAGGAAATAGAATGATTAGATAACTTAAAAAACAATTTTATATGAAACAGCTCTTTATAATATTATTTATTTTAATTTATGGCTTGGGGTATTCCCAAAACAAATGGGAAACTTCCTTGGAATTAGATTTTGTTTTTCCCAATAAAAAAGATTATTTCTATAATGATAGTAATAATAAAATTATCGATGCAGAATTAAAAGATAATGGTTTTTTGTTATCTTCTTTCGGTATTCAAGGTAATTATAATTACTACTTATTTAAAAAATTAAGTATAGGGGTTTTAGGTGGTTTCCAAACACAATCTAAACCTGATTATTCTATGCTAAAGCTTGGAGGAATATTACGTTATCATTTTGTTGACAGGGATAATGTATATATATATATTCAAGATGCAAATAATTTTACACTAAATAAGAGTAGGTTTAAGAGTGGAAATAATTTAAGACTTGGGTTGGGTTTCCCTTTTATAAAAAAAGAGGGATTTAACATAACTGGCAATCTGTTTTTTGAACAGAACTATTTCAAATTAGACAATGCAGAACCTTTATTAAATCTGACTGATGAAAGACCTCGCTCGCTAACTGTAAAATCTTTTGGAATTAGTTTAGGAGTGAAATTTTAATAGTAACGTGGCATAACACGGTATATAAAAAATAGCAGTTAAGTGCAAACTACAAAGTTTGTGCTTTTCTACTATTTTTGCTTATAAACTGAAAGTAAGAGTGTTTTTATCTGCTACTTTTCATATACCAACACGTTGTAAACAAGCTGAACAAACATTGTAACTTAAAAGAATAATATGGCAGATACATACAGAATAGGAAAAGATGGAGTTAAGGTTACTTTTCCATCAAGTGGATATACTTATCGAGAAGGTAAGGATGGTCGAGTTGTGGCTTTTCCTTCATCAGGTTACACGTATAGAGAAGGAAAAAACGGAAGAGTTGTCGCCTTTCCTTCGAGTGGTTATACATATCGAGAGGGAAAAGACGGAAAAGTTGTGGCTTTTCCTTCATCAGGTTACACTTATAGAGAAGGGAAAGATGGTCGAGTAATAGCATTTCCTTCTAGTGGTCATACTTATCGAGAAGGAAAAGACGGAAGAGTTGTTGCATTTCCTTCAAGCGGATATACTTATCGAGAAGGAAAAGATGGCAGAGTAGTCGCATTTCCATCATCAGGCTATACATATAAAGAAAATAAAAGTGGACGAATAGTTCCTAAAAAACTATAGACAAATGGATTATAATGAAATAATATTAAATGGAAAACAAGTAATTAAATCAAGAATTGATGGAGATTTTGAAGGTTTTGATGACGAAAACCTTTTTCCTTTGTACAACGGTCAATATTGGATTCAAAAAAATTACAAATATTGGTACCATTATTCTTATATGGCCAATGTAACAATTTATGAATATAGGAATAGTCATTTTTTAACTGTTGACGGACAAAAACAATTCGTAGAAATTGAATTAATAGATGATGTAATTAAGGCAACCATTGTAAATGACTTTAACGGATGGTCAGGAGACACAATTTTTGAATTAGACAATGGACAAATATGGAAGCAGAGTGAGTATGATTATGACTATAATTATTCATACAGACCTGATGCGATAATTTATTCAAATGGTTACGATTATAAAATTCTTGTAGAAGGAAATAGTGTTGGAGTTAAACGACTGAAATAAAGCCAGTTTACAACACCGTATATAATTTATTGCTGGCTTCTTGCCTACTTACGAAAGTCCTCGCGGACTTTCTTGGTCGGTAATTATTTACTAAATTAGTTGCTTGAAACACGCAACAAACCATATACAAACACGTTGTGCATAATATGAGAAAAACGATAATATTCATATTTGGAGTTATAATTTTACAATTGAATTTCTCTTGTAAATCTCAATATTCTGCGACTGAACTGAACAAAAATTTTACGGCAGAACAGATAGCTGATTTGAATAAAATAACGAAATTCTTCAAGTCAGAAATGTGTTTGCATATGGATTCCGACTTCAAAACTTGTTATGAACGCACACCACACGAATATTTAGAAGCTACAGTAAACGGATTTTGGACAAATATTGACTTTGAGAAACAAAAAGAATTATATAAAGAAATAGAAAAATCAACCTTTAATGAAATTTGGATGTTTTGCGAATCAACCTATTATCCTAGTGAAACAAAAGCAAAAGACCTTTGTGCTGTCACAAAGGGTAAATACATTAAATATTTAATAGATTTAGGAAAAACCAATCAGAGAATTGCTAAATATGTGGAAAGAATTCAAGGAAGTGGCGATTTTAATGGATTTGATATCCAATATCGGGAAGTGCTAAAAAACAAAAAATATTTCGACTTGAATGACCCGAATATCCAATTAATATTAGCTATTCATTATTTATCATTAAATGACCAATCAACAAGAAATGCGGATTTAATAGAACAAGCAATCCCGAAATTAAAATAAAATACTATGCACAACAAAGAACTGAGCTAAAAAACAACTCTTTTCTTAATAATTTTTTGACACTAGTATGCCAGGCATAATTTTATAATTAAGTGTTTTTGGTTCATTATTTTTAGAGTTCACTTACGACTTAACCTCTATACCGACACAAAAGTTGGATCATAAGGAAGCCCTGATTATACAATTGCAATGGATTGTTGATGCATTTGTAGTACACCTGTTTTTAATTTTTTTAATTGATAGTAATTACCAACATTATATTAATTTAAACAAATAATGATAGTAATTACCATCATTTTTTATGATATTATCAACTTTTTTTTTATATTTGAATTGGGAAAACCAACCATAAGGATCAAAAAAAGCATTAAAAATGGAAAACACTACCATTGAATGGTTATCAATGAGCGATAAATCAATCATAGCCACAGTTGGAGAATACATAAAACACCAGCGTTTAATTCAAAATAAAACGCAGGCAACCATTGCTAAAATCGCAGGAATTAATCGCTGGACTCTGAGTAAAGTTGAAAATGGAGACCCGATCTCATTAACTTCCTTAATACAGATTCTAAGAGCTCTTAATTTGTTAGAAGTTCTTAATATCTTTAAAATTGAATCGCAAATAAGTCCTTTAAAACTTGCGAAATTAGAAAAACAAAAAAGACAACGCGCAAGTACAGCCCCTGAAACAGAGAACCAACACAAGAGCAAATGGTAGCAATAAAAACTGCATTTGTAAAGATTTGGGGACAAACAGTTGGAGCCGTTGCTTGGGATGAAGCTCAAGGGGTCGCTAGTTTTGAATATGAGCCAAAATTTAAATCTAAGAATATAGAGTTAGCGCCTATCAAAATGCCGATTAGCTCCAATCAAAAAATCATTTCATTTCCAGAGCTAAGACCATCAAAAAATAGTGAATATGACACATTCAAAGGCTTACCTGGGTTGCTCGCTGACGTATTGCCCGATAAATATGGAAATCAATTAATAAATAGTTGGTTAGCACAAAATGGACGCCCTGAAAGCAGTATGAATCCAATAGAACAACTGTGTTTTATTGGAACACGTGGAATGGGAGCCTTAGAGTTTGAACCGACACAGCTGACATCAACTAAAAAAAGTTTTCAAGTTGAAATCAATAGTTTAGTCGCAATTGCCCAACGAATGTTAGACAAAAGAGAGGGATTTGAGACGAACTTGAATGAGGACGAACAACAAGCAGTCATGGAAATTTTAAAAATAGGAACCTCAGCTGGAGGCGCTAGACCAAAAGCAATTATTGCCTATAATAAACAAACCGGACAGGTTCGATCAGGACAAGCGAATGCACCAAAAGGATTTGAACATTGGCTTATTAAGTTAGACGGCGTGAGTGATGCTCAATTCGGAGAAAGCAAAGGCTATGGGCGCGTAGAAATGGCCTATTATAATATGGCAAAGGATTGCGGTATAAAAATGATGGCCTCTAAACTATTGGAAGAAAATGGCAGGGCACATTTTATGACAAAACGATTTGACAGAGAGAAAGGTTCTATAAAACACCATATTCAAACATTTTGTGCACTGCAACACTATGACTTTAACGAAGTTAGAAGTTATAGTTACGAGCAGTTATTCCAAACGATGCGGATGCTTCGCCTGCCCTATCCAGATGCAGAACAACTGTATCGTAGAATGGTTTTTAACGTGATTGCTAGAAACTGTGATGACCATACTAAGAATTTTGCATTTCGACTTAAAGAAGGCGGCCAATGGGAGTTAGCACCCGCCTACGACATTTGCCATGCCTATCGACCTGATAGTGTCTGGGTGAGTCAACATGCCTTAAGTATTAATGGAAAAAGAACAGAAATTAAGAAAGAGGATTTAATGACCTTTGCCAAAGCAATGAACATAAAAAAATCAGCAACTATTATCTCTGAAATTAATTCGAAAGTACAAGATTGGAATCAGTATGCAGATAAGGTAACTATGAACACAAAACTCAGAGATTCGATCCAGAACACATTATTAGATATGACGAACTAAACGAGTGTTTCACGTCCCTATTCTAAATGATTGTAAAAACACCACAAAACGTGTTTAATTTGCAAATAGAAAAGACTGGTGAAATTTATGGCCCTATTAAATTATTTTTACTATTTTTATAAAAGTCTTAGATCCCAAATCTGATTCTTCATTTTAACCAATTCAACATTTAAGTAAAC
>ERZ807291.3694-NODE-3694-length-21220-cov-8.662792_pt1 | contig 21220 bp, 18 predicted proteins | sample MGYA00521257_ERZ807291 | MGnify/ENA primary metagenome ERZ807291 (study PRJEB31413, sample SAMN03169783) | marine metagenome | biome: Marine; feature: Water; material: Subsurface seawater | place: North Sea | collected 2011-04-28 | depth 1 m m ... | reverse complement strand
GGCGTGCACGCAAATTTGGCTTTCGTAGCCGCAATTCAACGAGTGCAGGCCGAAAAGTTTTGAGAAACCGTCGCCGTAAAGGGCGTGCCAATCTTACCGCATCTGTCGCAAGACGCTTTCGCTAAAACTCTCAATGACCGCTTGAAGATTTCTATCCAATGCTTTTCGCAAACACATCGGTTGCGTAAAAGTTTTGAATTTCAAAGAATCAAGCAATTTGGGCATAAGCGTAGAAACCGTGCGTTTTGGATGCAGGCAGTTACCGATGCTAATTCACTTGTACCCAAATTGGGAATTATCGTGACACGAAAATTTGGAAATGCCGTAGTTCGTAATCATGCCAAAAGAATTTTCCGAGAGATTTTCCGCAGGAATCTTGATAAAATCCCGTCGAATTTCCAAATTATTATTCTTCCACGAAAACCTATGCATGACTTAGCTTTCAATGAACTTGAAAGTTGCTTTATGGTATCACTTCAAAAACTTTCCTTAAAATTATGAGAAACTACATCATCGGATTCGCTCTCTTATTCGTTGCATTTTACCTAATGGTTCAACAGGAACCTTTACCTCAGGATTTGCCAAGAATGGACTCCAATCATTCGAAGGAATATTCCCCAAGACCAACTCAAGCCGTATACAACGAATCTTCGTTTGAAGCCTCCTCCTCAGTCCCTCAAGAAACTTTCCAGGCATCCACTTCGGCGACTGAAGAAATTATTGTGGATGGATTGAGCAATCAGTTCTCGAGACTTCAATTTTCCAATGAAACGGGTGGAATTCGAAACATCACTCTTCATCAGCATAATCGGTTGAATAAAGAATTTTCATTATTACAAGAAGGAGTCCCCTTTTTAGGGCTATCTTTCGAGGATACAAATGGGAACCCCTTGAAATCTAAAATCCCGGACCCCCGAGCTTTTAAGAAAGTAAACGGGGCCGATCCACAAAAAATTGTATATCAGTGGAAATCTAAACAAAACCTACTTATTGAAAGAAGTTATTGGAGGGATTCCCAAGATTTGTATCTCTTTCGGCATCAGACTAAATTTTCAAACCTAGGAGATCAGCCATTAAACCTTGAGCGCATGCGATTACATCTCGGGTCTGCTTTTCAGATTCCGAGAATGTATAACCCCTTCGACAATGCCTCTACCTACCTTAATGTTGGCTATTATAATGCGGGCCCCGCAATTCCAGAAGGTTGTTCCTGTGCAACTTGCAGCGGGCGGATTGATGGTGAAGCGGATGAATTCATTCAGTTAAATGAGGTGGGCCCAAGTGGAAAAATGGAAGTACGCTACCTTTCCCAAGCTCGGTGGGCATGTGTAAATAATCAGTTTTTTGTCAATCTTGTCCGACCTGTTGGCGACATGGCAAGTGTACGTATTTATGGCAATTCCGTGCAAAAGGCAGGAGATCAGAATGGGACAGAAATTATGGGGATTGAAGGGGCCATGTCTTTTCCGGTTGGACTACTTGAGCCAGGGGACTCAAAATCTTACGAATTTGATATTTATTCAGGTCCCAAAGATTACATGGGCTTAAAGAGTCTTGGTGGAGAACAGAAAAAAGTCATGCAGTTTGGAATCTTTTGGTGGATTTCTGAACCACTAAGTTGGGCGCTTAATTATCTAAGTAATTTATTCGGCAGTTATGGCTTTGGGATTATTGGTCTTACCATCATTGTAAAGCTTCTTCTTTGGCCCCTCACCGCACAGGCTACGAGATCGCAGAAGAAAATGCAGGAATTACAGGGCCCGATGGGAAAACTACGTGAAAAACACAAAGGGAACTCTCAAAAGCTCAACCAGGAGATGATGAAGTTCTACAAAGAACACAAAGTAAATCCTTTTGCAGGCTGTTGGCCTATCCTGATTCAAATCCCAATTTTCTTGGGTATGTTTTGGATGCTTCGCTCAGCAGCCGAGTTGTATGGACAAAATTTTCTGTGGGCCAATGATCTTTCAGAGCAAGACAATGTCTCCACCATTCAAGGTTTCTCCCTTAATGTTCTCCCGATTTTTATGGTCGCGACCCAGTGGTTTCAGATGAGGCTGAATCCAATGCAAATGGGACCCCAAATGAGCGAAGCCCAAAGAATAAATGCAAAAATGATGCGTTTTATGCCATTCATGTTTTTGGTTTTCCTGTATTTCTTCTCTTCGGCCTTGGTGCTCTATTGGACTATCCAGAATTTGATGACTATTTTGCAAACTTTGGTTACGAAGACCAATACGAAAAACCTTGAGACTGAGAATGCTCCTACCCAAGTCAAGAGCCTTGAGGACAAAGACCCACAAGTCCGCCTAACTATATCTGATGAGGAAAGAAGATGTAGAAATCTTCTCGGGCTAAAAATTAAAGGGTCGGTCAACCTCAAGAAATTAGAAGAAAACTTTAAAATTCGAATGGCAAACTATGAAGACGAAAAACTTTCTACAATGAGTGCAAGTAAGCGCAAAACTTCTTTAGAAAAAAAAGAACGGCTTCAAGATGCTTACAACTATTTGAAGGAGAGTGCAGACAAGCAATCTTGACACGGACTATCTAAATCTTTCAAATTTTATACCATGTCAGGACACAGTAAATGGGCTACAACAAAACGACATAAGGCTGCTGTCGATGCAAAGAGGGGTAAAATTTTTAGTGTCATCAGTAAAGAAATCACCTTAGCCGCTAGGGATAGTGGAAAAGACCCAGAGTTCAACCCAAGGCTTAGAACCCTGATCGCCAAGGCGAAGCAGGCAAACATGCCTGCTGATAACATTGACAGGGCGATCAAGAAAGGTACCGGGGAGCTTGGAGGGGTAATCATCGAAGAATTACTTTACGAAGGCTATGCTCCCGGTGGAGTCGGTCTAATGGTTGAGGTAACCACTGATAATAAAAATCGATCTGCTTCTGAGGTAAGGAGTACATTTTCGAAAGGGGGAGGGAATTTAGCTGGGGCAGGTGCTTTAGCTTTTAATTTCAAGCGTAAGGGGCAGTTTCTCGTTTCCAGAGAGAAAATTGATGAAGATACAATTACGGAGCTTGCTCTTGAAAATGAGGCAGAAGATGTGATCACTGAGAAAGAACATTTTGAGGTAATCTGTGAAACTAGTGAGTATGATACATTAGCAGAAGCGTTTGAAAAAGCAGGCATTACTGCGGACTCATCCGAACTAGCCTATCTGCCAAATAACCTTGTTCCTATTACGGATGAGGATGTAGCCCGAAAGATTTTTAAATTAATCGACGCCCTTGAGGAACTGGAAGATGTAAAATCCGTGCATGGGAATTATGACATGGAAGATACTTTGCTTCAGGAAATAATGTCTTAAGATTGAGTGATTGCGGCGGTCTATGCCAAGCTAATCCAAAAGTAATGACAACGAGTAAGATAGGAGAGTCTCCTAGACTAGAAGAAATCGGCATAGTTGCTGAAAAAACATTTCATCATCCTAACCCTTTGGTGCTTGAAAATGGGAAACTGGATGAATTTGAATTAAGATATGAAACCTACGGTAAACTTAATGAAAACGGGACAAATTGCGTACTTATATGTCATGCACTGACCGGAGATCATCACGCTGCTGGGTATCACAACGACAAAAACCAAAAACCTGGTTGGTGGCACCATTTAATTGGGCCTGGTAAGCCTATTGATACAAATTTATTTTTTGTCGTTTGCTCAAATTGTCTGGGTGCCTGTTCTGGTTCCACTGGGCCGGCTTCTCCATTCCCTCAGTCACCGAGGGAAACTTATGGCATGAGATTTCCGGATTTTACGATCGCGGATATGATTCTTGCCCAGAAATTGTTACTTAAATCATTAAGTGTGCGGGGAATTGAAGTAGTCATAGGTGGAAGTATGGGTGGAATGCAAGCCCTACAGTGGATCGTTGATTTCCCTGATTTTGTCAAAAAGGCATTAGTTATTGCGGCAACACCTCGGCATAGTGCTCAAACCATTGCATTTAATGAAGTGGGTAGAAGGTCTATTCTTGGAGATCCTAATTGGGAGAATGGAAAGTATTCGAAAGAATCAGGGCCTAATATTGGTTTAGCAGTTGCTCGTATGATGGCCCATATTACCTATCTATCGGATACAGGCATGGAGAAAAAGTTTGGAAGAGACCAGCAATCCGATTCCAGCAATGCCTTTGAGTTTAAAGTTGAAAGCTACCTTGATCATCAAGGGCGAAAATTTGTTGATCGATTTGATGCCAATACCTATCTTAAGTTAACAAAGGCTCTTGATCGCTTTGACCTCGTTGGTAAAGAAGGTTTAGAGAGCACATTTAGAGATGTGAAGTCAAAGGTACTGGTCATCGCTTTTACCAGTGATTGGTTATACACACCTCAGCAAAATAAAGAAATAGTTACAGCCTTGCATCGACTTGGTAAGGTTGCTTCCTACTTGGAATTAGATCACATGCATGGCCATGATTCATTCCTTATAAACTCACATGAATTTCTCAGAACTGTGAGAGCGTTTATGCTGGGTATGAATGAAAATGAATTAAGACATCAAACTGAAGATAAAAGCGGAAAGTCACCGACGCGGTATGATGTAAAAAAAGAAGCCGACTTTAAGGTGATTGATGATTGGGTTAATCCATCTGAAAAAGTATTAGATTTAGGATGTGGAACGGGACTTTTATTGGAGTATCTGAGGGATACAAAAAATGTTTTCGGTCTCGGTGTTGATTTTGATCTTAAGAAGGCAACCGCCTGTGTCGCTCGAGGTGTTAATGTATACCAGGATGACATTCGTAAAGTACTTTCAGGTTTAAAAGATAATTCATTTGATTGGGTAATATTTTCTCGTATGGTCGAAGAACTGGATGAACCTGGAAAGGTAATCCTTGAAGCTTTACGTGTGGGCAAAAGAGTTGCAGTCAGTTTTGTCAATTATGCCTATTGGAAAAACCGTTATCATTTTCTAAAGTCTGGGGTTCGAATAAGGAATGATGTTCATCCTGATAGCTGGGAGTCGAGCAACTTGCGAAATTATTTTTCGGTAAGGGATTTTGAGTTGTTTTGCAAAGACGCGAATCGTGGTAATAATAGCTTTACTATTGGGCGGAGAGTTTTTCATAGAGGAGATTGGGTCAAAACTTGTAAGTTTCTCCCTAATCTTCGGGCCGGTTTAGCGATTTATGAACTTATAAAGAATTAAACATACCGAAGCAGAAGTGATAATTTATACTATCCTCGATTCCACTTAAAAGCAGAAGCGTACCCCCATGCAAGGCCAACAACTAGCCCGCCCGCATGTGCCAAATTTGCTATGTTCCCAAATATACCCAAAAAGCAAAGAAAGAAAAAACCGAACATAATGATTGCTACCGTGGGATCTAGCTGGAAGCCATCAGCAGGGTCAAACCTACACTTTATCCAAACATATCCAAATAGTCCGTAAATGACTCCTGACATCCCCCCAAAGTTAGGGCCAGAATAAAGGTATTGAGAAAGGTTGGAAGCAACGGCTAAAAGTATAACAAAGGTGAGAAAAAATTTTGATCCTTTCTTACTTTCGATTTGGCTACCTAAATCATAAAGCCACCACATGTTAAAAAATATGTGAAAAATGCTCAAATGTAAGAAAATAGGTGTGATAAGTCTCCAAATCTGACCATCTAGCACAGCTGAAGTTATCTTCAATGGGTTGGAAATTATAGGGTTTTGGCCCATTCCTGAAACGAGAAAGACTGCCACGGATGTAATAATAATAGAAAGGGTAAATAAACCTGGTTTTCGCTCTTGCCTACTCCATTGCTTGCGAAGATCGAATTGCTTGAATCCTGATTTTTTTGGCGGTTTCTCTACAGGGTCATCAAATGAGGGAACCGATCGTGGATTTGCCACATCATAGGTTTGATCAAGAGGGTTCTCACGAAAAGTTTTAAGATCATTTTGAGCGGGCTGCACTTGATCTTCTTCCGCCACCCAAATGGACCATTCAGATTTTGATTCTTCTTCCAGAGAGGAGTCAATGCCTTTTTCTTTCAGATAATTCCAAAAGCGAAGTGCATCTTTTTGTATTTCAAATATTCCAATTCTACGCATGGTAATTTATCCTATGAGGATTGCAAAAAAATCATAAAAGTGAGAAGTAATCCCAGAGAGTACTTGGTAAAAGAAAGTAGTGAAGTAATTAACATTGAGTAATATTAATAACAAGAAGATCCCAAAACGCGAAAATTTAATGAAGGTGATGTCACTCATTCCAACAACTCTTTTGAGAATATGAGAGCCATCTAGTGGCGGAATCGGGATTAGGTTAAAAAGAAAAAGAAGGCAATTCAAGTTTACAACGGTAGCAATGAGTTGAAGAAAAGATTCGTTTAGAAAAATAATGTTTCCCACTAACCCAAAAGCTAAGACCGTTAGGAAGGCCAAGAGAAGGTTAGATGCCGGCCCTGCTAAAGTTATCAAGATATCATCCCTTGTTTTAGTTTTGTGATTAGGTAAAGAAAGTTGTACGGGCTTCCCCCACCCTAAAATAGCAAAGCCAGGGCTTAAAAATATCATGATAAATGGGATAATGATGGATCCAAGAAGATCCAGATGAACAAGAGGGTCTAGGGTTACCCTTCCCTGCGATCTTGGCAGCGGGTCACCGAGCTTGTCTGCGGAAAAGGCGTGGGCCCACTCGTGGATGCAAATACTGACCACGAGGATAAAATATAAGAGAATTTTTTCCAGAGAAAATAAATCTTCCCCCCAAGTCATTAAATGAAGACTTTACTCTTGAGCCGATTCTTTGGTGATTTCACTTAAAAATTCGAGTTGAACCTGTCCTGTATCATCCAGTCTTGCTTTAAGCACATCCAAAGTTAATTCTGACAAAAGCTTTTCTTCACTAAGTCGAGTAGAAACAGAGTGCATACGCTGTAAATGCTTGTCTGTGGGAAAAAGAAATCCAGTCTTGTGCCCGGCCTTAGGAGGAAGGGGTGATGGCTTTGCAGGAAGCTCCTTGGATTTAGTGCTAGATGCTTGCTTGAGAAGAGAGACCTTTGATTTTGAAAGGCTTTTGGAAGAAACGCTGTGTATTAGTTTTTTAGCCTCTAGTTTTCGATTCAACTCGATAAGAACACGAGCTTTGCACAATCTAATATAATCTTTTTCAGCTTTAGATAAATCAGGAAAATTCGATAAGATAGAGTTCCATTCATCTAAAGCCTCTAGTTTTTCAGAATGGGGATAGTCGAAAAAAGATTGGGCAAACCGAAGCCTATATTCAAAGTTTTCTGGAGCTATGTCAGCTGCTGCCTTGAAAGACTGAAATAACAAAGCGGGTGCGGTTTCTCCTTTAAGGATGCCCTCCTCGGTCAATTCGGAAGAAAAGATGTAAATATAATTTCCAAGTTCAAAGTGATAATTGGCAACTTCTGGATTAAGTTGGGTGGCCATAAGGAAAAAAGGGAAAGCATCAAGAGCTTTACCACTTTCAACCAAGTAATTGGCAATTTGCTGTTTTATAACCGCCAATTTAGGTTCTAAAACATCGGCCTTTAGAAAATAATCGATTGCCCGTTGGTTTTGACCGACTTTTTTAAGAAATTTTCCAAATAAAATGAGGCCGTTTACATCGTCAGGGTTTTCAACAAGGTGGGACTCGTAAGCAGTTACTACGCTTTGGGCTTTACGGGTAAGCTCAAGCTCTTGATCGCTAGTGCAATCTTTAGCAAATTCGAAAAATGCGAATTGTTCTTGAATAACTTTGGCTAAATTATGTTCCGCTAAAGAATATCCACGGGATGCACCACACATATTTGCAAGGCCCACGAAGATATAGATGCACAGAATGATATGGTTTAAATAGAGCTGCCTCACTACTTATTCATCAAAACATAATCCGCATGCTTTTTTCAAGCTTGGAAGCAGTCAATCAACATCTTAGATTAACCCTATGTATTTCAAATCCTGCCTTTTTTTGTCTTTCATCTTTATAACAACAATCTTATCAGCACAGAAAACTGAAAATTCGATTTGGAGTTCGAATATTTCTTACAGCGATATCGTCAGTAAAGCTCAAAGTGGAGATCCATACTATCAGGGATTACTTGGAATTTATTTGCGCTCTGGCGAAGCTGGATGTGCCGTGAACCTTAAACTAGCAAGAGACTGGTCGCAGGTATCGTGGGCTAATGGGCACCCCTTTGGTGCTTACAACCTAGCCAATCTTGCAATCTTAAAGGGAGATTTTGAAACTGCTACCCAACTCTATCAAGATGCTGCTCTGCTCTTGCAACGCAGGGCATCAGATGGAGATGCAGTGGCAATGTATTGCATGGGGGAAATCGACTTTCAAGTTATCCCAACCAATGTTAAGAGAGCCATCGAATTCTTTAAAAAATCAGCGGACCTTGGATACCCTCCGGCTCAAGCAACAATTGGGACTTTATACCTTAAAGGTTTGCCGGGACTTTTAGACAAAGATTACCGCAAAGGAATATCGATGCTTTCGGATGCAGTGAATAAAAAATCGTTAACCGCAAGGTATAATTTAGGTATGGCCTATTACAATGGAGATGGTGTGCCTAAAGATGAAAAAAAAGCATCGCAATGGTTGGAAGTAGCTGTTCGGCAAAACTTTTCTGAGGCACAGTATACCCTTGGAACTATGCTGATCGAAGGTCATGGAATCACCAAGAATACAACGAGAGGAATCTCTCTTTTGGAGGAGGCATCTTTACAAGGCCATCAATTGGCGTCCAATTATTTGCAAAAGATTAATGGGTCTCCTGCCCCCAAAGAGCCCATTTCAAGAAAGCCAAGAGCCTCCACTAATTTTTCGGCTTTAGATGATGAAAAAGTACTTCAGCAAGCACGCAAATATTACACAGGGGTTGGTTATCCACGCGACTATCTAAAAGCATATCAGCTTTTCCTTCCGATTGCCAAAGGAGGGAACCCAGAAGCTTGTCGTTTCATTGGCTTAATGAAACTTACGGGTAAAGGAACCACCAAAAATGTGTCATCTGCAAAACAGTGGTTGTCACTTGCGTCTCAAAAGGGAGATAAAGTAGCAACAAGAATGCTTAATGAATATAGTGCTTTGTTTAAACAGGTGCAGAATTAACTTTGACTTTTTTAACGAATGCTTCGGGGAAAGATTTTAGTAATCTGTGAAAGTTCGTTATTTGATTTTTTTAAATAAGACATAATTTATCAGTTCGTATTTGCAGGAATTACATTCAAATTCTGATTTAATTTTTGCATTACTAGAACGATAAAGGTGTTATGAAATATAGATTCAATTCAGAAAATCATTTTCTATTTTAGCCCCGTTAAAATTGTGAAGCAAACGGTTGATGCTTTATTTAGAATTAGCTAATTTCAAGGTGTGTTTATTCATAACTTACCAGTTGTTAAGGAGTTTTCCAAAATAAAGACAGTTTGGGGGAAAGCCAATAGTTTCGTTCTACAAGCACCAACTGGATCAGGCAAATCACTTGGGTTGCCTTGGTCCCTGCTTAAGGCAGAATTATTGGTAGGACAAGTTATTGTTGTTCAGCCAAGAAGAATAGCAGCGGTGTCTTTAGCTAAAACATTATCCACTGTCCTGAATACAAAAGTAGGGGATGAAGTCGGTTATCAAATTCGTTTTGATAATCAAAGCAATGAATATACAAAAATTATCTATGTAACAGATGGTATTTTATATCGTTTGCTTCAGTCCGACCCCACCCTTTCACGGGTTGGCCTTGTAATCTTTGACGAGTTTCACGAAAGAACTTTGAAAATGGATGCGAGCCTTGCTTTACTAAAAAAAGTACAGGCCTGCACCCGGCCGAATCTAAAGTTACTTTTAACTTCGGCTACCATCGATATAGCGAAAGCATCATCTTTTTTACAGGATTGCGAAATTTTGACTGTTTCAGGTCGTACATATCCCGTTGAAATAATCTATAAGAAAAATACGCCTTCTCTACCTCTGCACAAGGAGATCGAGCAGGAAGCTAAAAGAGCGATTGAAAAAACTCCCGGGGATGTGCTTATTTTTGTAGATGGTTTAGCAAATATTAGAAAAGTCATCCGTGAAATACAGTCGCAGAAATGGTCCCGGGGCTGTTTAACTGTTGGCCTTCATGGAGAAATGTCCAAGGAAAAGCAAGATAAGGTCTTTGATGAGATTGCCTCCCGTAAAATCATTGTTGCCACCAATATTGCGGAAACCTCTTTGACCATTCCTGGTGTCCGTATCGTGATTGATTCAGGGATTTCAAAGGTTATGCAATATGATTCATTGCGGGCTATTAATAGTTTACTACCTCAAAAGATCAGCAAAAGTTCTGCAGATCAGAGAAGCGGGAGGGCAGGAAGAGTTTCCCATGGTATATGTGTCCGACTTTGGGGTGAAACTGATCATGCTCAGAGGGAGGAGTATCAAATCCCAGAAATTAAACGCTTAGATTTATCAGAATTATATCTAGAATTAATTTCTCGGGATTTAAGCCCCGAAGATCTTGATTGGTATGAACCTCCCTCTTTTGCATCGTGGGAGAAAGCGAAAAAACAGCTGCAGGAGTTATCTTTACTTACCCATGACGGTAGAATTACAACAATAGGGAAGTCTATATCGTCTATACCTTTGCATCCAAGGCTGAGTTTGGCCTTAAATCATGCAGTTTCGCAAAATTGTCTTTCAGAATTAGCGATAATTTTTTCAATTGCAGAATCAAGAAGTCCTTTTTCTGAAGATTTTATTAAGTCGCAACGGGATTCAAATCCTCAATGCTCTTCAGATTTAAGCCTCCTTCTGGAATCTTATTTTTTTGTCAGAAATCATGACATTTCATTCGAATTTTGCCGAAACCACGGGATACATTTTAAAAGATTACAAGAGTGTGAGAAAGTAGCTATTCAGTATTGCTCTTATTTTAATCAACCGTTTCACCCACAAGAGCATTTCGAGGATGAAATCAGTAAGATTCTAGTTCAAATATTTCCTGACAACATAGTGCGTTGTAAAAGCGAAGGAAGGAAATTGTTTGAAAACACAAGAGGTAAACATTTTTTTGCATCTTCCTCTTCAATGATGCGAGGAGTAAAATGGGCGATTCCTTTGATCGTTACAGAGAGATTATTTAAAGGGCAGGTACAGACTCAAATGGATCTGATATCTGAAATTCAGGAGGAATGGATTTTAGACCTTCTCCCTGCCGACCAAAAAGAAGAGAGAAGGTCTTACCTGGATATGAATTCACGGAAAGTTTTGGTGGAGAGCTATCTACGGTTTGGCGTGCACAAATTAAACCTTAAGACAGAATATGAACCTAATGAAGAAGACATAGCCCAAGCTTACGCTCAAGCTATCTTTACTGGTGATTTATCATTGAAAAATTGGTCCAAGGACGTAGATCAATTGTTAAACAGGCTGAGTTTTTTAGGGAACAAATCTCCAGATCTTGGGGTAAGGGCATTGAATGATGAGGATAGGACCTTGGTTCTTGAGCTCATTTGTTTAGGGAAAAAGAATTGGAAAGAAATTAAAAATGCAGATATTCTGCCTGTTCTTAATGATTACCTCGGGGATGATAAATTAAACATACTAAATTTTTATGCTCCTCGTGAAATTTCTTTCGGTAATAAAGACAGAAAAATCTCCCTTTATTACACGGCATCAAGTGTAAGCCTTAAAATAAAGTTACAGGAGCTATATGATGTCGAAAAGCATCCCACTTTACTAAACGAAAAAATCCCTGTTATTGTTGAAATTCTAGCTCCAAATGGCAGGCCTGTTCAACGAACAAGCAACATATTGGATTTTTGGAAGGATTCTTATTTATCTGTAAAAAAAGATTTGGCAGGCCGTTACCCTAAGCATGAATGGAGATAAGGTTTGAGAAAGATATCGAGAGTTTTAACATTCTGGTATTTATTTCACTGGAAGAAAAAAATACCGAAAGTATCAAAGCTTAGAGGTGAGTATGGGGAGTGGCTGGCAGAAAGATTTTTGCGAAAAAAAGGCTTTGTATGCCTCCACCGTAATTGGAGAAGCCGTGAAGATAAGAGAATGGAATTAGATCTGGTTTGCTTGGAGCACAACCAATTAGTTTTTGTTGAGGTAAGAGCACGGTCTAGTCACTCCATGATCAATGGCTGGCAATCTTTGTCGCCTAAAAAAAGGAAAGCTTTACATAAATCGGTCAGGCATTTCCTGAGACAATCAAATCGTGTATTTGAGTCCTATAGATTTGATGTCATTGAAATTGATATATCAGAGAATGCGGTTTCTGAATCCAAGCTTTTTCATCATGAAAACATTGCCATTTTAAAGAGATGAATTCATCTTGAAACACTTATGATTCACAAATCAAATTCTTCAGCAGATCTTTCTTTATTAGGCAAGACTCCTCCTACGATTGTGGTAATTTTTGGTGCCTCGGGTGACCTTACGGCGAGAAAACTTGCACCCGCGATTTACAACCTATCGATGGATGACCTCCTCCCTGCCTCTTGTTTTCTTATTGGGTACGGGAGAAAAGAGATTAGCAATGAGGCATTCAAAGAATATATTACTGATTCAATCAATAAGTATTCGAGGCGAAAAATATCGGGTAAGGCATGGGATTTCTTACAAGATAACATAAGCTTTCATGCCGGGGCATATGATAACCTGGAAGATTTTCAGTCTCTCAAAACTGAAATAGAAAAAATAGAGAAAAAACTTAAAGAGCCAGTGCAATGCCTATTTTATATCTCTACCCCACCGAGTGTCTTTAAACCAATCCTGGAAAACCTCGGTATTAGTGGTTTAGCTAAGAGGCATCGTGACAAGCAGGTCGAATCAAAGGTGATTATCGAGAAACCTTTTGGGCATGATCTTGCCTCTGCTCATGATTTGAATGAAGTCATCAACCGCCGTTTTGAGGAAACCCAAGTTTTTCGAATTGATCACTATCTTGGGAAAGAAACGGTCCAAAGTTTATTGGTTCAAAGGTTTGCCAATTCGATTTTTGAACCTATTTGGAATCGAAATTATGTTTCGAGTGTCCAGATAACAGTTTCTGAAAACCTGGGTGTCGGAAGCCGTGGAGGGTACTACGACCGTAGCGGTGCATTGCGGGATATGATCCAAAATCATGTCATGCAACTTCTTGCTCTAACGGCAATGGAACCTCCATCTTCTCTTGATCCTGAATCGATTCGCGATGAGAAAGTAAAAGCTTTGCAAGCGATCAAGCCACTAGTGCTTAAGGGCGAAAGCTCAGAAGTTGTCCGGGGCGTCTACTCACAAGGCTTGGTTGATGGAGAAAAAGCCATTGGGTACTTGCAGGAAGAAGGTATTCCTGAACATTCAATCACAGAAACATATGCATCTTTATGTCTTCATATCGAGAATTGGCGATGGAAAGGAGTACCATTTTATTTAAGATCAGGGAAACGCCTTGCCAAGAAAGCGAGTGAAATAGTGGTTCAATTCAAAAGACCTCCTGAAATTCTTTTTGGAAAAGACTCTAAATATGCAGTTAGCCCAAATTTATTAGTTATTCGTATACAGCCTAACGAAGGAATTACCTTATATCTAAACTCAAAAACTCCCGGTCTGGAGACTAAATTACAACCAATTGAACTTGCTTTTGGGTATGAAACTACTTTTGGCTCGAATACCCCTGAGGCTTACGAGCGCCTGATCCTGGATGCACTCAATGGGGATGGGACCCTCTTTATTAGGGGCGATGAAGCTGAGACTTCATGGGGACTTTTATCGCCAGTTTTAGATTATTGGCAGGAACAAGGCAAAAGGGGTCTTGAAAATTATGCTTCAGGCACTTGGGGACCGATTTCTGCAGATAAACTTCTTTTATCTCGAGGACATGAGTGGTTAACCGGAAGTGTAGTGTAAGATGAAAAGTAAGATTTTTGCAATTTGCGCATCTATTCTTTTATTAATGGGCATGCGTGCAGAAGAAGAAAGCTCGAATATTTCGGGCACTAAAGATATAAAAATTTCTTATGAATTTGCGATCTTAGGTGGCGGATGTTTTTGGTGCACCGAAGCTGTTTTTGAGAAAATTGATGGAGTAGTCAGTGTTGTCTCTGGTTATGCTGGGGGGGCATCTACAAACCCTACTTACAAAGAGATTTGTACGGGTAAATCAGGCCATGCAGAGGTTATTAAAATAAAGTTTAATCCTGCTGTTATCACATTTTCCAAAATTTTGGACATATTTGGTAAATGCCATGACCCAACAACCTTAAACCGGCAAGGTGCTGACGTGGGTACTCAATACCGATCTACTATCATGTATTTGACCGAGGATCAAAAGTTACAAGCAAAATCTTGGAAGAAGAATCTTAGTGTAACCTTACCCGTTCCCGTGGTGACCGAGATTGTCAAAGCCCCCATTTTTTACGAAGCAGAAGAATATCATCAAAATTATTATCAGCGAAACCCTACCCAAGGGTATTGTAATTTTGTCATACGCCCAAAGCTGAAAAAGCTTAACCTTGAGTAGTTCTTGTTATCATAAAGAGTTATTGTTAGGTATCTTTTTTATTCAAGGTTGTATAAATATAAAAAACTCCAAATTTCTTTTTTTAGGCATTTACACACAATTTATTCCAAGATTTATTTTTAAGGGTTTTAAAGTCTTCAAAAAATATCGTAAGCCTTCTATTCTTTGGCTGTAAAGAGCCATGTTTTGTATTTTGTCCTTTTGTTTACCTTGCAACCTTTATGTTATATTTATAACATTTTCTTTTGCAGATTAAAGTTGCTAAAAGATTATGTTGGCAATAACAGAACAAAATGAGCGAACCTAATTCCCCCAAATTAAAAAAGTGGTTTAGTGAGCAAAACATTGACCTTATCCAGATATGCCAAGTATTCGAAAACATACCTGGCGTTTCTTTTTTTGTTAAAGACACAAATCACCGGTTGCTTTATTTTAATCACCGGTTTCTGCCGCGAATAGGAGTTGCATCCAATGATGATTTGTTTGGGAAAACGGACTTCGATGTATTTCCACCGAGGTTAGCCGAGCATTTTCGAAAAGATGACCGCACTGTGATTGAAACGAAGCAGCCCTTGCTCAATATATTGGAGTTAGTTTTTAACAGCAAAGGGCTTCCTGACTGGTATCTCACAAACAAATATCCGCTTTTTAACTTTGAAGGTCATATTGTTGGGATAGTTGGGACAGTTCGGCCTTATGGCCAAGAAAACACGGTGCATAATAAAGAATTAAAATGGGAGCGTGATGATGAGATTGGACGCGCAGTAAGTTTTATTCGCGAAAATTTCCGTTCAAGTTTAGAAATATCCAGTCTTGTAAAAATCTCCGGCTTGAATCAACGAAAACTGCATCGTGGATTTTTAGAACTATTTGGAGTGGCTCCTATGCAGTTTATCACAAGGACCCGGATCGAAGCAGCTTGTGATGATCTTTTGACTACTAAGAAAAAGTTGTCCCAAGTGGCGGAAGACAATGGGTTTTATGACCAAAGTTCCTTCACCCAACATTTTCGACGACAAATGAAGGTTACACCTTTAAAGTATAGAAAACAAAAAGGGTTTGCTTAATCTTACTTATATGGAACTGGAAAAAACCTTTATTCTCCTCGTATAAACTGCGGAGTTTTTTTCAGCGATTTCCCACCAATATTCACCATTTTCATAGCCTTCCGGCACAGGTGTGAGTCCCTCCTCCAGAGCACTTAAAGCAGATTCCCCTTCGCTGGTAAGTACTCGTATCATTACATCAATGACTTCGGGAAAGGAATTATAAGATGCATCACTTGGATTCACTCGATAATTAGGATGAGTGCTTGCTAATAATTCGTCACCTGAATTCATGGTATCAGTTCTTGGGAATATTTGTTTAAGAAACCCTGTACCCTGACTTTCTTTTTGATAAATGTATGCTCTGATCCCAATATCAATGATATTAGATGCAAGAGAGAAGCTTGTAGGCGACTCATTTTCACTTCCATTTGAAATGGGGTTTTCAATAAGACCCGCACCTCGGAAATTTCCATCTGACTGTGAATTATAAAATCCGTCTGATGGGTGTAGGTTGAAACTCGCAGCAAAGGTATTTTCTGTGCTTACATCTGATCTAAATAATTGGTATCGGGGGCGAGAGGTTTTCGCTCCTGTTAATCCATATCTAACAATTTGATAAGCAATGGCTCGAATGCCTCCTTTGTTAGCAATTTTTGGATCAAGCTCAGGTGCTTGGGTAAAAAATCGCAACCAAGTTCCCCCTACGCCAAATCGTGATTCAGTCAAGGGTCCTTGTTGGTTTGCTTCCGCAAGTTCTTTATCCTCTTTACCTTTATCGTCATCTGGCCATGCACCGTCTGGCCAATCATCGAAGAACAATCTTTTGGATTCATCTTCCGGTTTGGCCACGGATTTAGCACTTACCCATGAACCGCTATTAACTTCATTGGTAAGAATTTTAGCCGCCATCCAAACATTGCCGTCATTCCTTGAAATTGCACACTGTAAATCTTGCTGTATGCGATCCAAAACAAATTGAGCGACTTGATTAGTTTCTAAATCTCCAGATGCTTGGCTCTGTGTGGATACAACTTGAGAGGTTATATTTAATAGCATGGCAGCCAATAGGGCGGTTACTGAGACTGCGACAAGAAGTTCTAAAATGGTAAACCCCGATGGAGAATTTTGGAGTTTCGGCTGATTTAGGCATCTCATAATGAAATTTAGTAATAATTTCTCAGAACTTACGATCAATCGCAATTTCTTTGATTACCCATTTTTTCACCCATCTTTGCATATAATTCGAGCCCTCTACTGGAGGCATTTACAAGGTCTTGAGAAAGGGTAACTCTTCCTTTTTCAAAAAGGGTGACTATACAGGACCCACCAAACGAAAAATATCCCCATTCATTCCCTTTCTTAACATAGTCTTTTTCAAGTGATGTGAAGGTAGCAGTGCCAACACATGTAGCACCAACCGCAACCTGTGCAATTTGGCCAAAGGATGGATTGCTGAGAAGGGAAAGGTATCTTTTGTTTTGCCAAAAGTAGGAAATATTTTGCCTGAGTGCGATTGGACTGACGGAGTATAAAGAACCGTTAATTAAATCAGTCCCATTATATTCTCCATCTGCAGGGAAATGAAACCTATGGTAATCAACAGGGCACAACCTACTGATCACTAGACTTCCACCTTTAAATATTTTTGCCAGCTTGCTGGATTGAAGAAAGGAATTTAAGTCAAAGGTTTGGCCTTTAATATAAATTTGATTGATTTTAGAAATATCCTGAAACCCCAAATGTCTTCCATCTGCTGGAAATACTATGGAATCAACGGACTTGTCTATGGGGCGTGCCTCTGGTTTTAATTTTCGGTAAAAGAATTCGTTGAAAGTCTGATAACTATCCAAAGGATCAAGGAATTCATTTTGGTTTACCCCAAATTTTTCGACAAAGGGTTGAACTTTAGATTTACTTGAGAAGCGATTGGCTCGATAACCATACCAACTAGAAAACAGTTTTCTTTTTACGAGAAACCAAAGAAAAAACTTACCGAGTGGTTTTTCGTAGGTGAAGCGGAGCCAACTTTCACCATAAATATCTTCCTTTTCTACCGTACCTGATATACGGTTGAGGTAATGAATTTCCTCCACTTAAATGAAATTCATCCGCTAGGGAGGGCAGAAAAATGGGTTAAGCTTTCTGGATTTTACCCGCTTTAATGGCCTTTACTGCCACCCACATACGTTTGACCTGACCAGATGGGAGCTTTACGCGAATGCGTTGCAAGTTAGGGCGAAACTTACGCTTGTTGTTTTTGACCAACTGCAAGCCGATTCCGCCAGCTTTTTTGCTGACACCTTTATGAATAATTCGTCCGCCTGTGACAGGACGCTTTCCAGTAATAGCACAAATTCTTGACATAAATCTTTTTGGGTAAAGTTTGATCATGCATTATTAATTTTGTTCTTACAAGATTAAAGCTTATTGAAGTTCAGTATACTTACTTAGTTTTTTAACTCCATCTTCCTGGGATATAAAGAATGCTGCCTTAATATTATATTTTTCAAATATTTTTTCTGAAGATTTAAGTCCGGAGACAAGAGCCGCGGACGCAAGGGAGTCGGCAATCATTCCATTTTTTGCAATAACGGTAACTTGAGCCCTTGTGTTGAGACCGATTCCTGTGTGCGGGTTGATTATATGGGAATATGCTTTACCGCGAATTATGGCAAACTGCTCTGTATCACCTGAGGTTGCCACTGCACAATTTGATAAGCTTAGGGAAGGAAGCTCTGGGTGTTTTTCTCCACCAATTTTCACCCTCCATCCCGGCTTTCCCTTGGGGGCTTGCCCAATGATTAAGTCTCCCCCGGCGTCAATTAAGCAGCGGTTAAGGCCGGAGTCTTTTAACAAAGTAAGCATTTGATCGCCAGCGAACCCCTTGGCAATGCCTCCAAAGTCAAGCAGCATCCCTTTGTGATCTAAGCGTACTTTATTTTCGGATGGGTGAAAAAGTATTTTATTAAAACCTATTCTTGTGAGTGCATTTTTTATTTTATCTGGGCCTGGCAAGCTTTCCCTAAATCGGGCAATTCTCCAGAGGCGGGAAGCCGGCCCAATAGTGATATCAAAGTCACCACTTGTGTCCTTTGATAACTCCCTGCTGAATTTTAAAACTTTTAGTAGTTCAGCAGATATTTCTAGGTATTCATCATCTTGATCATTGAAAGAGGACGCAGAAAGGACTGAAGCTTCGCTATCGGCAAGGTAATCACTGAATATATTGTTCAAGCGATGGGCTTCCTCAAAAGCTTTCTTTGCCACCTTTTGGCATGTAGATTCATTCGTATCATCGATAATAATTTTGAAATCTGTACCCATGCACTTCTCTGAAAAAGTGAAATAATCACTTCCGTCAAGAGGTGTGAAAAACAACAATAAAATCAAAGATATACTCTGCAATCTTGGGTGCAAGTGAGCAAAATATAATCCTCTTATCATGGGCTGAATATCCTTTTCATTTCTTTTGAATTTTGAGATAAGTGATTAAATATTATAAATTTACATTTTCTTATGAAATTGCACCAAGTTAAATTTTTTATTCTTCTTTGCTGCGGCTTACAAGGGGTAAACGCGAACATTGATTTTGTCCGGGATGTCCAACCCATTCTTGAGCATAACTGTGTGAGTTGTCACCGTGCAGATAATGCAAAGGGAGACATTCGGCTAGATGTCAAGAAGTACGCTTTTGAATCTGAAGATATGATCATACCCGGGAATGCTGAAGATAGCTCACTTTATTGGACCACTACCCTTCCGTTGGATGATGACCTATTTATGCCCCCCATCAAGAATGAGGAAAAAGATTACCCTCTTACAGATGCAGAGAAAGCGGTTCTTAAACAATGGATTGATGGAGGGGCGGATTGGCCCGACGATGTTGTTTTGGAAACGAAAAAAAGGCTGCCGAAAGAAATTTCTTTTGTAGAAGATGTCCAGCCCATCCTTGAACTAAATTGTGTGGCCTGCCATTACGATGGAAAAGTAAAAGGAGATTTAAGGCTAGATACCTATGAGCATGCTTTTGCCTCCGACCATGTAATTGTACCAGGCAAGCCACTAGAGAGTGAACTTTATGTTTTATGCACTTTACCACAAGATGATGAAATGTTCATGCCTCCAGAGGGTAATGACCCGCTTTCATCCACGGATTTGTTCATGTTAAGACGCTGGATTGAGGAAGGGGCGGATTGGCCCAAAGATGTTACTTTATCTCCACAGAAGAAAAGTTTTACCCTGTTGGGTATGCTCCCCAAAGATTTATACAAAGAATTGGATTTCCAGGAAGGAGTAGTTCAGGATGAATTTACATCATACCATCAATCTATCAAAACCTCTGATCTAGATTTTGAAATGATGCCAATCAAGGGGGGACAATTCACCATGGGCAGCCAAGCGGATGATTCTGAGCGTGGCGAAAACGAGCATATTGCACATGCCGTAAAAGTCTCTGACTTTTGGATGGGGAAGTACGAACTCACTTGGGATGAGTATGAATTGTGGATGATCAACCTAGATAAGGATAATCGTGAGTACAACAAGGTGGAGTCTACCCCGGCAGATGCATTGTCTGATGCAGTTACCAAACCTACCTCTCCTTACACGGATATGAGTTTTGGTATGGGGAAACGGGGATACCCCGCTATTTGCATGACCCAGCTTTCCGCTAAAATGTATTGCATGTGGTTAAGTGCCCGAACTGGTAAATTTTACCGATTACCTACGGAAGCAGAGTGGGAGTATGCCTGCAAAGCTGGCACTAATACCGCTTACAGTTTTGGAGATGACGCCGGCGAATTATCCAATCATGCCTGGCATCTTGGAAACAGCAGGTTTCAGTACCAGAAAGTTGGACAAAAATCCCCGAACTCTTTTGGTTTGTATGATATGCATGGCAATGTATGGGAGTGGGTGCTTGATCAATTCATCCCTCCTCATAAAAAAGCTCCAGCCGAAGTTTTGGTCGACCCGCTACATATCCCCGATTCTCTTTACTCCCGAACCGTTCGGGGTGGATCCTGGGATGATGGGGCAAAGAGTCACCGGAGTGCAGCCCGTTTGGGTTCGGATGAATCATGGAAGCAACAGGACCCCCAGATTCCGAAAAGTGTATGGTATCACACAGATGCTTTGTTTGTTGGTTTTCGGGTTGTTCGTCCCCGGACTGTTCCCAGTATAGATGACATCGAGAAATTTTGGCCTTCCGAGGCAGAAATCAGTGCCATTCCATCGCGATAAGTTAGTTTCTCAAAAGAGTTGCGAAACTCAATAAAAGGGCTCAGGTTTTAGTAGCCCAATGTTAGCATCAATCTATTTAGTAAGTTCGGATCATAAGAAGCAAGGGTTTGCCTTGGTGCTCGCTCTCGCCTTGCTAAGTTTGGTCTTTTTGCTGGTTATTTCCCTGGTTAACCTGGTCAGCACGGACCTGAGTTTAGTTGAAGCAAGAAAAGAGAAAATCTTAGCCCAGGCTCATGCCCGAATGGGTATGAGGATTGCAATTGGAGAAATTCAAAAACATTTAGGGCCTGATATGCGGATTTCAGGAACAGCAGATTTGCTTGATGAACGAATAGAGTCTGCCAGAAATTTCATAGATCAAACTTACGAGGAAGATCAATCATCTCAGTTAGGGGTTGATCTTAATGAAGATGGTAATATCGACAATTTACCCTTTGGGCAGAGGTTTTGGACTGGTGTCTGGAAGCATCG
>ERZ807291.3684-NODE-3684-length-21241-cov-11.273152_pt1 | contig 21241 bp, 15 predicted proteins | sample MGYA00521257_ERZ807291 | MGnify/ENA primary metagenome ERZ807291 (study PRJEB31413, sample SAMN03169783) | marine metagenome | biome: Marine; feature: Water; material: Subsurface seawater | place: North Sea | collected 2011-04-28 | depth 1 m m ... | reverse complement strand
GTCACAGATTTGGCCAGATTGCGGGGCTGGTCAACATCAGTACCCTTTGCAATACCGGTGTGATAGGCCATTAACTGAACCGGCAGCGCATAGAGAATGGGCGTCAAAATGGGGTCGACTTGTGGTAGAATGATCTGATACGCGGTGTTGTTACCCGCCGCAGCAGCGCCTTGCGCATCAGTTATTAAAATCACTTTTGCACCCCGCGCCATCACCTCCTGCATATTCGAGACCGACTTGTCGAACAACCCGTCACTTGGTGCTAAGACCACGACCGGCACCTGTTCGTCGACCAATGCAATCGGTCCGTGTTTCAGTTCGCCCGAGGCATATGCTTCGGCGTGAATGTAACTAATTTCTTTCAATTTCAACGCACCTTCAAGCGCAAGAGGGTACATGAAATCCCGCCCTAGAAATAACACATCACGGGCTTTGGCGACTTCGCTGGCAACACTCGTAATCTGCGGAGTGTTTGCCATTGCCGCATTGAAAATACCTGGCAGTCCCTGCAGATTGGCAAGCAACTGTTTGCTGTCTTGAGCATCCAATTTACCGCGTTGCTGGGCTGCTGACAGGGCCATGATCAACAAAACTGTAAGCTGACATGTGAAAGCTTTGGTCGAGGCCACGCCAATTTCGACACCGGCATATATTGGCAGCGTCAGATCACTTTCCCGTGCGATTGAACTCTGGGCGACATTTGTCACAGACACAATGTGATCGGCTTTACCCCGACAATATCGCAGCGCCGCCAAAGTATCGGCTGTCTCGCCTGACTGGCTAACGAACAAGGCCATGGTTCCGGCAGTCACAGGCGGTTCTCGATAGCGAAACTCCGACGCAATATCGACTTCAACAGGAATGCGGGCGAGTTTTTCAAACCAGTATTTGGCGGTGAGGCAGGCATAAAACGCGGTGCCGCAGGCGACCATGGTCACGCGCTCTATCCCCGTGAAATCTGGCAGGCTGTCCGGCAGGGCAATGGTCTTACCATCGCTTGAGAGATAGGCACTGAGCAGAGTTTGCAGCACGTTGGGTTGTTCGGCAATTTCTTTCGCCATAAAGTGTTTGTACCCGCCTTTGTCGACGCGGGCGGAATCAAGTTGGATATGGCTAATTTCGCGTTTGGCAAGTTTGCCATTTGTGTCAATTATCTGCACGTTATTGCGGCTTAATACAGCGCGATCCCCTTCTTCAAGATAGGTGATCCGGTCTGTCAACGGGGCCAGTGCGATGGCGTCAGAGCCGACAAACATCTCGCCGTCACCGTAGCCAATCGCCAGCGGTGAGCCTTTGCGCGCTGCGATTATCAAATCATCTTGACCGGTGAATAAAAACACCAGCGCAAAGGTGCCCTTCAACCGGCTCAGGGTTTTGTCAACAGCCTGCACCTGCGACAGGCCATCTGAAAGATAGTGCTGGGTCAACAGCGCCACCATCTCGCTATCGGTTTCCGATGACGGGACAAGCCCAAACTCAGCTAATTCCAGACGCAGTTCGTTGAAATTCTCGATGATACCATTATGCACAACTGCAACATCTGCGGCGCTATGGGGATGCGCGTTTTCAACGTTAGGTGCGCCATGGGTGGCCCAGCGGGTATGTCCAATGCCGGCCTTTCCCGGTAGCGCATCATGCACCAAAAGGTCCGACAGGTTGTGCAATTTCCCAACAGCGCGCCGTCGGTCCATCTGGCCGTTATTTATAGTTGCAATACCGGCGCTGTCATAGCCACGGTATTCCAATCGCTTTAAAGCCTCTAACAAGATTGGGGCCACTTCATGATGACCTAGCGCGCCGACAATGCCACACATTACGAAATACCTTCTTGCTGTTTCACCTTTTTACGGCGCAGCATTGCAAAGAGTTTAACCGCCAGCCCCGGCTTGTTGCTCTGTTCACTGCGTGCAATCGCAAGAGCGCCGGGCTCGACATTTTTGGTGATCACTGAGCCGCTGGCCGTCATGGCGGCGTCTCCGACTGTGACGGGTGCCACCAACATGGTGTTCGAGCCGATAAAAACAGAGGCTCCAATCTCGGTGTGGTGTTTACCCACTCCGTCATAATTACAGGTGACTGTGCCTGCTCCGATATTGCTGGCCTCACCGATATTGGCGTCACCGATATAACTTAGATGGTTGACCTTTGCGCCGTCCTCTATCCGGGCATTTTTAATTTCAACAAAATTGCCAATCCGGACGTTTTCGGCCAACTCGGTTCCGGGGCGCAGCCGGGCATAGGGGCCGACCACTGCACCGCTGGAAATATGACACCCTTCAAGATGCGAGAAAGCACGAATACGGGCACCATTTTCCACCGTTACACCGGGGCCGAACACGACGTTTGGCTCAACTTGACTGTCGCGTCCAAGTACTGTGTCATAGGCGAAATACACGGTCTCGGGGGCGGTCAAGCTAACCCCCAGCGCCATCATTTCCATCCGCGTACGGCTCTGGAAACTGGCCTCCGCCTGCGCCAGTTCCGCGCGCGAATTGATCCCCATGGTTTCGGCCTCATCGCAATGCACAGCGGCAACTGAAAGATTACGGTCATTGGCCAGTTGAACAATATCGGTAAGATAATATTCCTTAGAGGCGTTGTCATTACCCACGGCCTCAAGCAACGAGAATAAAACATCGGCTTTGGCGCAGATAACCCCGCTGTTGCAAAAAGTTATGGCGCGCTCTTGTTCAGAGGCGTCTTTATATTCAACGATCCGCGATACCGCAGACCCCTGCATAACCAAACGACCATAACGGCCGGCATTGGCCGCTTGAAACCCCAACACCACGATATCCGCGGTTTTGCGAGCCGCCAACAACGCTTGCAGCGTTTCAGGACGCACAAAAGGCGTATCCCCGTACAGAACAATCACATCGCCGGTGCAATCTGCCAGAGCCGATTTTGCCTGAGATACCGCGTGTCCGGTGCCAAGCTGTTCTGATTGCAAGACGACCTGAGCAGTTTCACTATAGTCACGGGCCACAGCGCCCACTGCGTCGGCACCATGGCCGGCAATTATGACCAACCGTTCCGGTTCAAGTGTCGCGCTGGATTTCATCACGTGCAAAAGCATAGGCGCCCCTGCCAGATGATGCAGTACTTTTGGCAGATCAGACTCCATTCTGGTGCCTTTACCGGCGGCAAGGATGATGACAGAATTTGACATGCAAATATCTCTTTGTGAATTTCTGACTGCCGTTCTATCTGTCTGTACCAAACGCGCAAGGGCTGATTGGGTCAAGATGGGTTACGGGATGTCACAAAGGCAGGCGGTTTTTTGCCAAACAGAACAAGGAAAAACGATGCGAAGTGTGATTTTTGATCTGGACGGAACGCTGGCAGACACCAGCGGCGATCTGATCGCTGCGGCAAATTATTGTTTTGCCCAAATGGGTGCGCCGGATTTGCTGGACCCGGAAAAAGATGCTGGCACTGCATTATGTGGAGGTCGTGCGATGTTGGCGTTGGGGCTTTTGCGCCTTGGGCGGGAAGCGAATGAAGATGTGATCGATGCCAATTATTCGATTTTGCTTCAGGCCTACAGCCAAGCGATTGATGTGCATACGGTACTTTATCCGGGGGCGATGGAGGCCGTCGAACAGCTTAAGACCAATGGATATAAAGTCGGTATCTGCACAAATAAACCCTATGGTCTTGCTGAAACATTGTTGCGGCGGCTTGGCGTTCTTGACACGTTTGAATCATTAATAGGGGCAGATAGTTTGCCAGTGCGTAAACCCGATCCAAAACCCTTGTTCGAGGCGGCGCGCCGCGCTGGAGGCGATCCGGCTTTATGTTGTTTGGTGGGTGATACTGTGACGGATCGCACCACCGCCAAGGCCGCAAACGTGCCGTCGATTTTGGTCACTTTTGGACCCGCGGGCGGTGATATGCAAGCGCTCGAACCTGAAGGCCTTCTTTCGGACTTTTCGGACTTACCCGATTTAGTTATGCAGTTGATCGGTGAAAATGTCTAAAAGGTTTATGAGTGATATTTTGCATCTACAAATTTAAGCACTTAGTGCTCCACAGCTCTGCTTAGGTGACCCAACGTCTTTGTCTAAGTTTTTCCTCTTAACTTTGTCTCAGGGAAAATCTAGTTGTCTAAAGCAGGGCACTGCCTTCATTTAAAATGTAATTTTGGGTATTTGTGTCTATAACTTTTGTCACAGAGCGCTTCAGTTTGAGTTTGCAAATTGCTTCACAGTGCGAAGTCGAGGTCTTGCGATTTTATCCGAGACTGGAAAACCGGATTAATCTGCCATGTGAACGCTTCATTTAGGTTCCGTAGTTGCATTTCAAACCGCAGGTTCGGGTACCTGCTTACAGGCCGGCAGCAACGCGCCAGTTCTAGGCTTACCAGTAAGATATTGAACAGTTTTAGGCGAAAAAAGATCAAGGGTTTGCGCGGTAAAATATTGAGTTCACCCTCTGTTTGGCGAGCTTTCTCAAAGCTGACGCTTGCAACAGGACTGCGCTTACACAGACGTCCCTGGCAACCTTCGAGATAGAAAGTCTAAGTGATCTAAATTTTTACGATACGATGAAGGGCGTGTGCGAGTAAGAAATACCGTGTATTTCTGCGCCAAATAATCGAATTTATCATAAGATGGCACATTTTTTGCTTATATAACTGTGGGTAAGTGTGCTTTGAATTTAGTCTATTCAAAATACGTTCCGGTCTGGATTGTAAAGCACTCGAAAACAAAAAATGTAGGCTGTTTGGTAAAAGTTCGGGAAAGAAATCATGTTTGGTATCAAGAGCTTTTCGGATCGGGCAAAACGCGATGCGATCTTCTATCTGAGAGATATTGACGACAATATCCGCAGGTACCTTGTATGCTTGCCGCCGAAATTCCATGAAGAGCTGCAACTGCGCAACTGCAATTTGCCACTGGCAGATCCAGTGAATTTGGAATCAACCAAAAAATTGAACGAATTTAATGTTGGCGTTGTGCAGACCCTGTTGGACTTTTTCTTTGACGGTTCAGCGGCGCAGCGCGAGGTGTTTTACAAATCCTGCATTGCGGATGCGTTCAATGTGCGCCCAAGCCCTCAGGATGGGGTCGCGAAACGTGCCGGTTACACGGCCGCTTGGGCCCTTGGAATGACCAATCTTGGAACGGATTATTATAAATCATTCAAGAAAACCCGACAAATAATATCAGTGTATCTGCGCGAAGGATGCCATTGGGCTGAAAGTGCTTTTATTCCGCATATTGTGAAAGAAGGTCGCCTGATCGAAGATCTTGAATATGAATTCAAACCGATGCTCTATGCCGTTGGACAGACCGCGCCAATCGACGCAGCCCCGGTCCGTCACACCGGTTTTAGGCCGGATACCATGTTGCGCAGGCAACCTATTCTTGATCTGAAGGAAGTCGATTACTGCAACTCCGAGCGGTTTGCCCAGCTTTTGAGCGCTGCCAGCGACGAGCGGTTCAAACATTATTCAAAATTATGGCAAAAAGATCTTGGTTATGAGCGAGAAGCTAACGAATATATCTCTGAGCAAAGACAAAGCGGGGAGTTCGAATTGGCCCGCGACTTCTGTGTCGCGTCTTTAATCGGCACCGATTGCTGGGGTGACAGTATCGGCAAATTAGACCGCTTTGAAACTATTTTCAGAGTATGCCGCGCGATTGGCTTAAACCCCGAGATTGCGATTCAAATGCCCGACGGTAAGTTATCTGAGACTGGTGAGCAGATCTTATCTGACAAATCGTTCTTTAAGATGCGGGAATTTTTGCAAGTATCTGGCAATACATTTTTTCTCACAGAAATGGATGACGACCCGTTGGAGGGTATCCGCCTGCATTGGGCGAAGAACTACACTGGAAAAGTACTGTGTAAAATCCCAAGCGACGCGCACACAGGGCTTGCGAAGGAAATTATCTTCGGCACGAGTATCGCAGTGCGCCCTCTCGATATAAAGCTATTTTACGAAAACGATCTCAACGAGGCAGACCAAACTGTGTTCAACGCGGTTCTTCTCAATGATTACAGCAGTTTTTTTGCACAGGCGAAAAACTACCCCTCGGTTGAAGGTAAGAGCTGGTACCAAAAGGAAAAAGCGCGACTGACCACTGCTGCGCCGGATATGTTTGACCACTATCAGTCATTATTGGATCAGGTACCTCTAAGCGAGGCGCGAGATCTGGTGGCAAACCTGCCCTTGACCCTTACGGTTGAGAGCCAAATCAACCTGCCGGTATCTCACGAAGGACTTCATGAATTGCGGTTGGACAGTTTTGACAAAATTGGCAGCTATTTTGACGATTTTGACCATCACGTCATCGCCAAATTGGTCGAAGCAGGGATCGAGTTTGACGCGGATACGGTTGATGGGGCGGAAAAAATTACCCCCTCGGCTGTGTCGCTGGCCTTGAAGTTAGAGCGCATTCTTGCACCTTATCTCTACCGTCAAGAGAAGTTGCGTAAATTCACGCGACTGCTGGTCCCGTTAGACGACCACAGCAGTCTTAATCTAGACATCTAGCGGGCGGACCGTTGACACGGCCATGGCCCGCGGTTTTACCCATCCACTTTGCGGTTTTACCCTTATGAAACGATAGAAGTTTGCAGTCCTATGGCCAGAGATGTTAAGGATTTCCGGCACAAATAAAGGGCTCGCTTCATGCGCATCGTTGACATTCATGAAAATATCGTACCGATAAAAAGTAATATTTCCAACGCTTATATTGATTTTTCAAAGATGACGGCCAGCGTGGTGGCGATCGTCACTGATGTCATGCGCGATGGCAAACCGGTCATTGGCTTTGGATTCAATTCGAACGGCCGGTATGCCCAGCAGGGGCTTTTGCGCGAACGATTTATTCCCCGACTGAAAGCGGCGACCCCTGAACAGGTTGCGACTGAGGCAGGCGACAATCTGAGTCCGCATAATATCTGGGATATATTGATGGCCAATGAAAAGCCTGGCGGCCATGGAGAACGCTCGGTGGCTGTGGGTGTTCTCGACATGGCGGTCTGGGATGCGGTGGCGAAAATAGAAGGCGTGCCGTTATTTCGACTTTTGGCTGATCGCTACAACAACGGGGTCTTTGATGAGACGGTGTCAGTCTATGCGGCGGGCGGGTATTATCATCCGGGCAAAGGTCTGAAACCATTGCAGGATGAAATGAAAAGCTATCTCGACCGAGGCTATACACAGGTTAAAATGAAGGTTGGCGGGGTCAGTTTGTCTGACGATCTCAAACGTATTGAGGCGGTTCTAGATGTTGTGGGGCATGGCGGCAATCTGGCGGTAGATGTGAACGGAAAATTCGATCTGGCACAGGCGATCGAGTTTGGTAACGCGATCAAGCCTTACCAATTGCGCTGGTATGAAGAGGTAGGCGATCCGTTGGATTATGCGTTGCAAAATGAATTGGCGCAGCATTACGAACTGGCGATGGCTACCGGTGAGAACCTGTTTTCAACCATTGATGCGCGCAATCTTATCCGCTACGGCGGCCTGCGTCCGGGGCTGGACATTCTGCAATTTGATCCGGCCCTGAGTTATGGGCTTGTCGAATATTTGCGAACGCTTGAGATGTTGCGGTCATACGGGTTTTCGGCGCGGGATTGTATTCCTCATGGCGGCCATCAGTTCGGACTTAGCCTCACAGCGGGCCTTGGGCTTGGTGGCAACGAGTCCTATCCAGATGTGTTTCGCCCGTTCAATGGCTTTGCCGATGGTATCGACGTGTGCGACGGCCGCGTGCCGTTGCCCGATATGCCTGGAGTGGGGTTTGAAGCCAAGAATGAACTCTACAGTCACTTAAAAGACCTGAGTGGGTTTTAACTGGGGTATGCTCTGACATCTTTACGGCGCCTGCAAGGCGCCAGAGAGCCCAGTATGATAAGTGGTTATTGTGCTTGAAACCTCGGCATTCCACGATAAAACTGCACCATATGGAACAATTGGCAGCCCAAGACCTTGGCGATTTAATCGATCTCGAGCGCTACCAGCTAGATGATCCCATTCACCTCGCCGCAGTTAAAGCCAGGCTAGATCGCGAAGGCGTGGTTATCTTGCCGGATTTTCTGCGCGCATCTGCTCGTGATTCGTTGGTCTTAGAGGCCGAAAAGCAAGCCAAAAATGCGTTTTTCACCACCTCGACGCATAACGTATATCTTACTTCGCAAGATCAATCGCTACCAGCAGAGCACATTGTGAACCGACAGATAAAAAGCTCAAAAGGCTGTATCACAACCGATCAAATTCCCAAAGGGTCCGGTTTGAAGACGCTGTATCACAACCCGCAGTTTCAGAACTTTATAACGGCGGTGTTGGGGGAAAAGGCCCTTTACGCCTATGCAGATCCACTGTCGTCGATCAACGTACATTACGCCCACGAAGGGCAGGAATTGGGCTGGCATTTTGACAATTCATCATTTGCGATAACCCTGCTTTTGCAGGCACCCGAGGGCGGTGGCGTGTTTGAATACGTGCCGGATTTGCGCGACGCGGCCGCTGGAGAGATGAATTTCCAAGGTGTTGCCGATGTTTTAGAGGGTGCAACACCCGTCAAAACCTTGGATATGCAGCCGGGCACCTTGGTTTTGTTTCGGGGGCGCAATTCGTTGCACAGGGTAACCCCGACTGCCGGCAATCGAACCCGTCTTTTGGTCGTGCTGGCTTATAATGATGCGCCGGGTGTCAGCCTGTCGGAAGGCGCAAGGATGACATTTTACGGCCGTGTTGGCACCTGAGAAATGCGATGGGGGACCAGCAAAGCTAACTGTTTCGGTATGGCCCCAACACAAAGGCTTCCCAAAATTTGCTGACGATATTAATACTCTGATTGACCAGAATATCAGGTTTTTTCAAGGGAAACCCAAGTGTCTTAGCCTTTGACTGAAGATATATTCTGCTGGTGCAGGACTTTGGGGTTGCCCTGACAGACAATTGCAAATCTATGAAACTATCTTTGTCATCCAGTCTCTAGATTTTGCCAGCATTGATAGAGACAATGTAAAAATTACAAAAAAGCTTTTGTGAACCAAGTTATTCCCCCTTTGTTTCTGCCCGTGTCTATACGACCAAGGTCGTATGGCAACAGATTTTGGCTTCACCTACGATCCTCTCATTAAATCCAGTTTGTTGGGGCGCGTCCTCGAGGCTTAGTGCTGCGTGTCACATGCGTCAGCCCCTAGGTCATAGTTATATATAATATTTTTAAGTCTTTAGGGAGATATTCAATGCCTATACCGCACCTAAATGGCGCTTTTGTTGCAATGTTAGCGCTCAGTCTGATAGCTCCAAAAACCACTTTGGCTCAATCAACCTCAGACCTTATAAACGATACCAAAGACACAACCACTATTTTAACTTATGGAATGGGCTATGGGCAAACTCGGCACAGCGGGCTGAGGGGAATAAATCTCGACAATATTGGGCGGCTCAGACCAGAATGGACCTATTCGCTTAGTGATACGCGCGGGCAGGAAACCTTTCCGCTCATCCATGACGGAAAAATGTACGTCACGACCCACGCATCGACGATGGCATTGGATCTGGTGACTGGTCGACAGATTTGGAAAACGCTTGTGGATTACCCTGCGGATACTCCGCGTGTCGCGTGTTGTGGCATCGTAAACCGGGGTGTTGCGCTTTATGAAGGCAAAGTGTTTCGCACCACGCTGGACGCCCATGTTATCGCGCTGGACGCTGAGACCGGCAATGAATTATGGCGGACGCAATCCATTGATCACAAGACCGGATATTCGATGACCGTCGCGCCAATGATGGCAGATGGTGTTCTGATTACGGGGATCTCTGGTGGCGAATACGGTATTCGTGGCTATCTCGAAGGGTATGATCCTGACACCGGAGTGCGGGTCTGGCGTACCTATACCATTCCTGCTCCGGGAGAACCGGGCAGTGAGACATGGCAGGATGGTGGGGATGCCTGGACGCGTGGAGGGGCACCAACGTGGTTAACCGGGTCGTATGATCCTGAATTGAATACTGTATTTTGGGGTACCGGAAATCCGTCGTCTTGGAATGCGGCGACACGCCCGGGAGATAATCTTTATGCCTCCTCTATCCTCGCGCTTGATCCCAAAACTGGCACCATCAAGTGGCACTATCAAACCACGCCGAATGACCCGTTTGATTTCGACACTGTGAATGAGCTTGTTCATGCTGACATAGACGGACGCAAAGTTCTGATGCAGGCGAACCGCAATGGATTTTTCTATGTTTTGGACAGGGCAACCGGCGAATTGATTGCGGCTCCTAAGTTTGTCGACAAACTCAATTGGGCAGACAGCATTGATCTGGAAACTGGACGGCCAAAAGAAACCGATGTGGCAATGAAGGCGCGGTCGGGCGAACAGATTACATTCTGGCCATCGGCGTTGGGTGGCAAGAACTGGTCTCCTATGGCCTATAACCCCAAGACCCGGACAATCTTTGCCAACACCAACAAGTTTGGTATGCATTACAAGGCGGTCGAGCCACAATATCGTCCGGGCGTGTTTTATTTTGGTGCTGAATTCAGCTGGGATTGGCCTGACGGAGACCGCGGCGAATTACGAGCTTTTGATCCAATGACTGGCGTGGTTAAATGGTCTGACAGCATTGCAATCCCGCGATATTCGGGCATCTTGTCAACCGACGGGGGATTGGTATTCACCGGCAATATGGACGGTGAATTTGAAGCCTTTAACGCTGAGACTGGTGATAAAGTTTGGACCTATAGCACCGGTTCGGGGATCATCGGTCAACCGGTAACCTGGGAGCGTGAGGGCAAACAATATATTACAGTCGCAAATGGAAGTGGTGGGGTCTATTCACTTTTTTCAGGGGATGAACGGCTTGCTTCGGTGCCGGCTGGCGGCAACATCTGGACGTTCTCTATCGTCGAGTAAATCCTGATGAAAACAGTTGCAATCATCTGGCGTCTCTGTGCCATATCGTTCCTCTTCGGAGGAACGATTTATGCTGATGAGACAGCAGTCTTAAGTCAGGCGGAAAAGACCTATCAGACCCTCTGCTCGCATTGTCACGGTTTAAAGATGGTGAACCCCGGCACTTCTTCTTATGATCTGAGACGATGGCCAAAAAATGATCGGGCCGGGTTTTATGCCTCGGTAATAAATGGCAAAAACAGTATGCCTGCTTGGGGTGATGTGTTGTTACCCGGCGAAATAGAACTCTTATGGTATTATGTAAAAACACGCGCGGGCAAAGAGCCTGCGTCGTTTGAGCAGGATGCCAAAGAGCCAGACCAAAACAGTGTGGATGGTCCTGATGAGACGTCAGACTTGTTCACAACACCGGGCACATTGGTGGCGTGTCTTGCTAAGAACGGCGGGGTGATGTCGGGGCGGCGGGCAAAAGGTGGCACCGGGTTGGACTATGAACTATCGCGGGCGCTGGCCGAGGCGCTGGGCGTAGCATTGGACGTGCGCTGGTTTGAGAGCGAACAAGACGAAGAGAGCACCCCTGTAAAAGAAGCTTACGCGCTTTTGGCCTATAAGGTCTGCGACATATTTCCCGGATTTGCGCTGTATGAAATGTTCGTTGACGATTTTGATGTGGCCCGCGCAGCACTGCCAAGGTGGGATATGCGGCCGCAGAGCCTTGAGCAGAGGGTCCATGTTGATCTGCGTCCCATTTCGGTTACTCACCCCTATGCCCGCATGGAAATGGGCGTGGTGTATCGTAACTCTGAGTTTGAAAGGAAAATTCAGAAAATCTCTGATATGGAAGGTCTTAAAATCGGTGTTGAACAGGGTACGCTTGCAGGTGTGCTCACTCTGCGGCAAGGCACAGAAAAGATGGTTTCTGACAGCGTGACTCGCAACCCAGGTCCAAAGTTTTTGTGGCAGATGGAGCAAGGTGAATTTGATGCGGCACTTACAACAACTGGTGCCTATGATTTTCATAAAAAGCAAAATGTCATGAGTACTCTGATATTGGGCGCATACCGCCACCCTTTGGGCATCAACCTGTCAATCGCTATGCTTGAGAGTAAAAAGGCCTTGCGCGATATTATCAACCCCTTGATTGACGCGATGGTAAAAGATGGCACGATGGCGCAGCTTGGGGCCCGCGCCAGCCACACCTATGCTCATCCCCGCAAGCCATGGCTGCTGCCGCGTCTGACACTGCAGACACTCCTGACACTTAAGTAACATCTGATCTGCCAATTTTCAAATAGGGCCAAGCGGTAGGGGGCAACCAGCGCCTAGGGCTGAAAAGCCTGACAGCGGGATTCAAAACGGTCTAGACCCAATGTATCCAGTTCCGTCTGCTGATGCAGAAAGCCAGGGAGCGGCGCGATAGCGACCATTGCGCGATCTGTGACCAGCGGTATTGGCTGGCGCAATTGCCCGTTCCAATCGCGATAACTGAGGGCACGGCCTTTAAAGCCGGCCAGTTCAAACTGATCTGAAAGCATATACGACCGCAAAGTAGCAGCCTCAGCTGAACCTGTTCGCGTCACCGCCTCGCCAACGCTGCGCATAGCGGCCCACGCCGCATAGTCATCAGCCCGCATTGACCGACCCGACAGTGCCTCAAAACGCGATTGCAATTGCGCTGCCCCCCATCGCTCGATTACCTCAGACCAGCCGCGCGCCGCCAAACCTTCTGTACCGACAATCGGTTTGGCCTGCCAAGTGTTATAGGCAATGTAGCGGCCAAAATCATCTGATGTGTCAATCACCATCGTCACATCATGGGCCTTGAAGTTTTGAGTTAGTATAGGCACTTCCTGAGCTGCATTGCGCCGCATATCGGCATCGACATCCCAGACGATATCATCGACGATCTGTAGGCGGAATTTGGCCGCCGAGCGTTGAATTGCTTGCATGAAATCAGTATCTCGTTGACGCGGGCCAGCTATGATCGAAATACGCCCCCATCGCTTGGAAGAAAGAAACTGAATAAGGGCATCAGACCGCATCAAGTCAGAGACGCCGCTGTGCAAAAGGTTGGCTCGGCAGGCATCATCGCGCAGGGCAGACCCACCCGCCGCGACATTGAAAACAATTCGGTTTTGGGCGTCTGGTAAATCTGCAATCGTGACCAAATCCTGCGAGGGCGCATCGACGATCAGAACCGCGACATCCGCGAGCAATCCGCGCGCTGCTGCCCGCACGTCTCCGCGACTATCGACCTTTGTTTCTAATAGCTTATACTCGTGACCGAGAAATGTGCCTGATGTCAGATTATCTCCAGCGCCCAGCCGCGCGCCGGCCAGACCGGCATCCACAGGCGTAGGGTCAATGTTGGACAGCGATGCGCCACGGGGTTGCTCAACTTTGAGATATCCTACTGAAATGGAAAGCTGTGCCAAAACGCCCATTGGCCATATCAGGAAAATCGTTAACAGTCCTAATCTGCGTGTCATCTATGTCTCCTTGAATATCGTATGACAGTGTCTAGGCCGACGATTCTTGTCAATCCGTTGTGGTATTCCTATGTCCGGAAGAGCTAAGACTAATGTCTGCGTTTACATGATTTTCCGGTCTACGTAGTTGATTTTATAGGGCCCGTGGGCATTCAGGATGGCCATTGGGTTCGATTTCTGGTTCAAACTTCCAAAATAGAGGTTTGAATGAACGAATAGCGGTTTGTGGTGTCGGACGTCTTGTGGCAGCGGCTTGGGTCGCATCTTGCAGGTAAGGTCAGCGATGCCGGAGCAAACAACTCAGTATGTAAAATTGGCGTCTTACATTTTGTCTTTTGATTGCGTCACTTTTTGGGGGTGTTCTGGTGGGATTTGCATCTGATTTACCTCAATGTCCTTCATCTGGAGTTTTTCATAACTGATTTAGCACTTGGACTTCTGAAGACGGAGACAAATACGTCGGTGAAATCAAGGATGGCAAAAAACACGGACAAGGCACCTACACATTTGCAAGTTGAAGCAAATACGTCGGTGAATTAAGGGATGGCAACAGGCACGGACAAGGCACCTTCACCTTTGTTGATGGCCGTGTAGTAGAAGGATCTGGAAAGATGGAGTGTTTAAGTATGCGCAGTAAGCATCAATGCTGTTATTAATCAAGCGGCGTCTATTGCCTCGGCCCCTTTGTTCTGAGCATTGATCATATCCTGATAGGCCCACGGCATGGGGTCGTTGATACGGTTTACTGGATGATCTTGGATGCGTTCGAGGACCCAAGTAAGTCAGGCTTCGGGATTTAACTTGTTCATCTTGGCAGTCTCAATGAGCGTATAAGCTATAGCGGCAGATTTGCCGCCTGCCTCCAATCCCATGAACAGATAGTTTTTACGGCCCAGGGTGACGGGACGGACTGCGCGCTCGGCTGTGTTGTTATCTAATTCTAGGAACCCGTGGTCGAGTTAAGGGCGCGCCTTTGGGCTGCGCGCGAGTGCGTATCTGTTGGCTTTGGCCAGCGGTGTCTTGCCTGATATCATGTCCAATTGCTCTTGGAGCCAAACCTTCAGGTCGTCAAAGATCGACTTGCCGTATTCCTGACGCAGGGCCACGCGTTCAGATGCTGGCAGGACCCGCGCTTGTGTCTCTACATCATAGAGCTTCTTGATCCGCAGGATGGCTTCGCCCACCACAGGCAACTTGGTGCTTTGATAAAGGTCAAAGAACGCACGTCGCACATGCGCAATACAGGCCATTTCTTTGACCCGCCCCGTGCCATAGGCATTATTATACTTAGCATCGGCGTCCACGTGGGCAAAGCCTTCGTAGGTCGCAAGATGCCGATTGGGATGCTCAGCCCCTCGACTGGTATAGATCTGGTACCACACCGCGGGCGGTACCCCGCGGGCCCAAGCTGTCTCATCCCTAACATAGGCCCACAACCTTGCGGTTTTGGTCTTGTTCTTTCCTTTGCCATTGCCCTTCTGGAGCAGCTTGACCGTGGTATCATCTATAAAGATCGCCTGCGCTTCAAAGACGTGATCGCGGATCGCATCTGAGACGCGTTCCAGCAGTTTGGCGCATTTACCGACCCACCCCGCCATAAGCGATCCACTCAGATCGATGCCTTCGTTCTCAAACATCTGGCTCTGTCGATACAGCGGCAGGTGATAGCCGTATTTGCAGCACAGGATGTGGGCCATCAGCGCGGGACCCACAAAGCTCTTTGGAATGGGGCGGCTTGGCATTTTGGCCTGAACGACCGTCTCACAACAGGTGCAAGCCAGACGTGGACGACTAATTTGGTTCACAACGTAATGGCCTGAAATATATTCCAGTTCTTCCATCACATCCGTTCCCAGCACTTTGAAGCTGCCGCCGCAGTTGGTGCAAGCGTCACTGGGGGCGATGGTCTTCTGAACGCGTTTGAGGCCCTTCGGAAAAGGTTCGCGCTTGCGCGCTGTGCGGGGCAGCTTTTTGCCTTCAGCGTCAGAGGGCTCATCCTCCGTGTCAGCGGCGTGTTCGATCTCAAGTTCGTCAAGGATCAACTCAAGCGCCAGCGGTGCGCTTTGAGCCAAAGCGGTATTTTTTGTGCCCGTGAAGCTGTGGGTGCAGATCCGCGATGATGGTGTCTCGGTTCTGGATGGCCCGCGCATGAGCGGTGCGCTCGGCACTCAGGGCGGCCTCCACTGATGCCATCTCGTCCTTGAAGCGTTTTTGTATCGTCGCATAGTTATGGGATACGCCAAGAAATTCTTGATTCAGACCTGACAATTCCGCCGCTTGCGATGCCCTCTATAATGGCAGGGATCAACCAAACCATATTGATGAGCCTGTCGATGGTTGTCATTGCCACACGGATTGGTGCCGAAGGGCCGGGGGCGCTGATTCTAGGGGCGCAGCACTATGTGGCCAAAGGTCAAGGGCTGCTTGGCGGGTCGCAATTTTGTTCTTTGCGATAGTGATCGATAGAATAGCTCAGGGATCATACCGGCAAGGGCCAAAGCAATAGAAAGAGGTTATCGCGCTGCGTCAACGACTGTAACAGATGATGTAGGCCTGCCTCACCTATACATACGACGCCTAATTTGCCTTCTGACAGCATGTTTTGTATTCTGGCTAAAACCTCAGACGGCCTTTGCTTGAAAACGAAAACCTATGGCTTTAAAATTTATGGCCAGGCTTTTTGGTGTTTTCCGTTGACTTTAACTGTAAAGGGGACAGAACAAAAAAATCGTGACAGGGCTGCGATCGGTCGACGAGCGTTGTCTAGCCAGTATAATGCGGCTCTGACACCAGCGCAATTATTCGAGAGTGGAAAATGGCACATGCTAAGAAGATAATTTTAGTTGCTTTGGAGGAGGAGCTGCCAAAAAGCACCTTGCCCGGGTTTCACATAGAATACACCGGTGTTGGAAAAATAAATGCCAGTCTCAAAACCGCCGAAGTCATCCAGAAGTTTTCTCCAGAGCTGATTATCAATTATGGGACCGCAGGGGGACTTGCGAAAAATCTACATGGTTTGGTCGAAGTCTCGCATTTTCTGCAGCGAGACATGGATGCCAGAGCGCTCGGTTTTTCACTGGGCCAAACCCCTTTTGATCCTGTTTTGACGATAAGTTTTGGCCGGACGGGCCATTCTTGTGGCACCGGCGATAGTTTTGTGACGCAAACGCCGGGGGTAGAGACAGATGTCGTGGATATGGAAGCATATGCAATTGCAAAAGCCTGCTTTTTAAAGCGGATAGATTTTGTTTGCTATAAATTCATTTCGGACGGTGCGAACGCAGAAGCATCTTTGGATTGGACAGAAAACGTCAATAAGGGAAGACGATTGTTTAAAGAAAAAGTCTTGAGTTTTATTGCAAACACTTAACGATGGATGGGTTTCTTCCTATTTGTCTTCAAAAGCACAAGGTCTTTTGAAGGACAGGCTGGTCGTCTGTGCCTTTGCTTTGCCTCGTCGCACGACAGCAAAATTAGCCGGTGGGAGCGCTTTGTTACAGACGGAAACTTGCATTGCTAAAATTTTAACGTGAAGGTTGATCTGTTCGCTGTGACCATCTGAATCTTTGAGTGAGGAGATAAAACCTCACGGGGGTTTTTGACAGAATGCTGTTTCAAGATTTGAAAAGTGTTTCCGGATCAGCCATTAACGCACCTGACCGAGGCGGTAAATGATTTTAAACCGGTCAGCTTTTTCATTAAAAAAGCAACATAAAATGAGGGTCACAACTATCAAAGGTCCTCTAGCCAAATTTTTAAAGGCTGAAATTTCTCTTTGTTACTTGCATGGGTCCAAAGCCAGGAGCGTCCAAAAAATGCAGGTCTTCATGGGCCAGCGGGGCAGGGCCCGCTATATCAAGCGCCTGCCAGATAGAGGCGATGTTGCCTTTATTGCCGACCCAGACAATGGTTTTGCCCGCGCCGTCTGCCATCAATCTAGCCGCTGGGTTATCGGTTGGTAAATGATGCACGGTCAACCCACGCGCTGCGGCCAGAGGTGCAACCGTGTCAAGGTTTCGCTGCAGCCTTGGGGAATATATTGCATCAATATGCACGTCTGCAAGAGCCCGAACCAAAAGTTCGGCTCTGGCACGGCCCACTTTGTTCAGATCGAGGCCAGCCCTTTCAGCATGTCGCAATAAAATTAATCGGGTGCCAGCGGGCAATTTAACCTGATCAGAGGCGGTGCATGCGGTGAGGAAACCAAGGATAAGCAAGCGGCGGGTAAGCATATGTTTAATTCCTTTCCATACGGACCCGCTCGGGATGGTTCGTTTAAAGCGTGTTTTCGCTCGGGTCTGGCAACCCAAGTACCCTGTACTGTGCTATAACATCTTTGTCGATGTGCATCATATTGAAAACTATGGAAATTGTCGATATTGACAAATGCCTATTTCCAAAGATCTTTCGCTTGCTAGCTTTCACGTCTGAAAACCGTGTTAAAATGTGGCTTTACCGAACACCTGAGAATGTTCAGTTGTGAACGTATAATCGGCCAGATCGAGATTGCAGGAGTTGTGCTGGTTTTACCTCATTCACCGGCATGCTGGCTCGGTTGGTTGCGTTTGAAAATGTCACTATAAGCACATGAATGATGCTCAGGTAACTTTTTTGAAGACATTGGCTTGTCGGCGCTCCAATGATGTGAAAACCCAAATTAAACTGACTGCTTTGTCACAGCGTTTTTATTTGGTCAGTGTGAGATCGATCCATCGGGTAACATTGTCAAAACAGCCAACAGGGGCGGTAACTTGGGCTGCTCAATACGGTTGAAAACTTGCTGAGAAAGCTTAGGCTTAGGCCCAAATAGGAGATAAGATGGTAACGTTGCTGTATACGGGTGCGCTTATGGGGTTGGGGGCTACTGTGCTGATCGATCTTTGGGCGTTGGTGCTACAGCGCCTGGCGCGGGTGCCATTGCCCAATTGGGCGATGGTCGGACGGTGGGTCATGCATCTGCCGCGGGGCCGGCTGTTTCACGAAAATATCGCCGCAGCGCAACCGATGCCAAAAGAGCGACAGATCGGCTGGGTATTTCATTATTTTGTCGGAGTGGTTTACGGCGTGTTTTTCGCACTTTTGGCTGGTCCCGATTGGATTTCCGCACCAACATTTCTGCCAGTTTTTATCTACGCGCTTTTGACAATTGTCGGTGGCTGGTTTCTGTTGCACCCAGGTTTGGGCTTGGGATGGGCCGTATCCAAAGCTGAAAATCCAAATAAGGTCAGAATACTCGGGCTGTTGTCTCATAGTGTTTTTGGCCTGGGTCTTTGGCTGGTGGGCCTTTTACTGGCTTTTTCTACTTCATACGCTGCGCCTGGATGAGCTTTTGGTGTGATTCAGACCACTAGTACAACGCACTGGCAGAGACATTTAGGGACGCCCTAAGGCGCGCGGTAAAAGGAGCGGTCTGATGATCAGAAACAGGCGGATTTATCTGTGTGATGACAAGTCCTAGAAAACGACTTAAGGTCGCGAAAAAAGGATTCATCTTCAACATGAGTGAACAAACTATTATGGCGGCATCGGCCGCCGCGAGAATCACAAAATCTGTGACAAATCCGGCGCATCAGACGCTTGGTTTTCCAGACCTGCCAGCCTCACTGAACAATAGCAATATGGCGGCAGCCAGTGCCGAGATTTCCAGTTGGCCTGGCTATGCCCCGACACCCCTGCACAGCCTGCCCGAGATCGCCGCAGTCTGCGGCGTCAAAGCCGTGCTTTATAAAGATGAGGCAACGCGGTTTGGATTGGGCTCGTTCAAGGCGCTGGGCGGCGCCTATGCGGTGGCCAGTCTGGTCGCGGCGCAGAAACTTGCCGGTAAAACCCCGGCTGAGATCACCGTAGCCACAGCCACAGATGGCAATCACGGACGCTCGGTGTCTTGGGGAGCGCAGCTGGCTGGATGTACGGCGAAAATTTATATTCACAAGCATGTCAGCGCGGCGCGCGAACAAGCTATGCAGGCGTTTGGTGCTGATGTGATCCGCGTGAACGGGAACTACGAAGCCTCGCTCGCCGCGTGCAAATCTGACGCTGAGATATCCGGTTGGCACATCGTTTCTGATACATCTTGGGAGGGCTATCGCGACATCCCGCTTCAGGTGATGGCCGGGTATTCGGTCATGGCCAGTGAGGCACTTGCCCAAATGGGTGATATGCGTCTAAGTCACGCATTTCTGCCCGTGGGTGTTGGCGGTCTTGCGGCTGGGATCGTCGCGCCTTTATGGCAGGATATGGGCGAGGGTCTGTGCAAGCTTATTTCGGTGGAATCCGATATGTCACCCTGTTTTCAGGAAAGTATTGCGGCCCAGATGCCGACATTGTTTGAAATCTCGGAAGAGACATTGATGGCCGGATTGTCCTGCGGAGAGGTTTCTCAACTTGCATGGGAGATTTTACAACCAACGCTGACCCATTGTCTTTCAATTACTGATGGGGGTGTTGCGTCGTTGATGCGGTTGTTGGCGCGTGGCCTTGAGGGCACCCCTCCCATAGAAGCTGGTGAATGCTCAACCGCCGGACTGGCGGCTTTACTGGCGGCAAAACGTGATCCGGCGCTCTGGTCAGACTTGGGTTTCGACGAAAGTTCGGTGATTTTGTTGATCGGGACCGAAGGTGCGACGGATCCCGAGTTGTATCAGTCGATTATGGCCGGGGCAGGCGGCGCCGTATGACGGTCGCCCTGTCAGGTATCGCGCAACGCGGGTTTGACACTGCAGAATTTGCGCGGCGCTGTGCGTTGGCGCAGGCGGTGATGGCGACACAGAATCTGGGGGCTGTGCTATTGGCCTCGGAGGCGGAAATTAGATATTTCACTGGATTTATGACCCAGTTCTGGCAAAGCCCGACCCGGCCTTGGTTTGTTGTCTTGCCCGCGACTGGTGCGCCGGTTGCGGTGATCCCGACTATCGGGGTGCCTTTGATGCGCGCATGTTATGTGTCAGACGTGCGCAGTTGGGCTTCGCCTGCCGCCAGTGATGATGGCATCAGCCTGTTGTTGGACACCCTGCGCCAGCACCTTGGTCACAAGGGGCGCCTCGGCGTTTTGATGGGGCGTGAAACCGCTCTGCGTCTGCCGCTGGGGGATATCTTTGTGCTCACCACAGCCTTGGATGATGTCGAAATGTGCGATGTCACGAAGCAAATGCAACAGATCAGGATGATTAAATCAGTGGCTGAAATTGATAAATTGCGCCATGTCTGTGCGACGGTCTCTGATGTGTTTGACAGCGTGCCGGACTGGGTTGCGGCGGGAATGCCGCTGTCTGAGCTGTTTCGTCAGTTTAAAATTAAAGCCCTGCAAGCAGGCGTTGATGATGTGAGCTATCTGGTAGGGTCGGCCGGTCAGGGCGGGTACCGCGATATTATTGCTCCACCGACGGACCGGCCGTTGCAGCATGGCGATATTTTCATGCTGGACACCGGCTGCGTTTGGGATGGTTATTTTTCTGATTTTGACCGTAATTTTGCTGTGGGCGATGCATCGGATGCGGCCCATCAGGCGCATCACCAGCTTTATGATGCCACCGAGGCTGCACTGGCAATAGTGCGTCCTGGGATAAGGGCGAAAGATCTTTATGCAGCAATGGATGCGGTGTTGCGGCCGGGGGTGGCTGTGGGGGATGAAGCCTCTGGTGGTGATGACGTCGGGCGCTATGGGCATGGTTTGGGCATTCAATTGACAGAACCGCCTTCGCATACGCATTGGGATGAGACGGTGATCGAGGCCGGTATGGCACTGACCCTGGAGCCATCAATCGTCTATGGGGATGGCTATCTTATGGCAGCCGAGGAAAATATACTGGTGACGGCAACTGGCGCAGAGCTGTTGTCGCGGCGCTGGGGCCGTGATTTGCGGATCATTT
>ERZ807291.3680-NODE-3680-length-21275-cov-30.961593_pt1 | contig 21275 bp, 16 predicted proteins | sample MGYA00521257_ERZ807291 | MGnify/ENA primary metagenome ERZ807291 (study PRJEB31413, sample SAMN03169783) | marine metagenome | biome: Marine; feature: Water; material: Subsurface seawater | place: North Sea | collected 2011-04-28 | depth 1 m m ... | reverse complement strand
TCTCTCAAAAATGAAAATGAAAATCCCGATCCAGAGAAAGTAGAAGAATCATCAGAAATGCCTAAAGAGGATGAAGAGAACAAAGGTTTAATTCAGAATATTCTCAAGAAAATGGGTTTGACTACTAAAGATGATAACAAAAGTGAAGAGAATGCAGAGGAATCCCCAGAAATGCCTAAAGAAGAGGAATCTCTCAAAAATGAAAATGAAAATCCCGATCCAGAGAAAATAGAAAATGCAAAAGATGAATCCATCCAAAATGAAAATCTGGAAGAAATGCCTAAAGAAGATGGATTATCAGAAAAGGAAAATGAGGAGGAAGGAGAGAAAGAAGAAGAATCATCAGAAACGCCTAAAGAGGATGAATCCTTCATGGAAAAAATAGTTCCAACAGGAGTGATGAACTTTTTCAAGGGAAAGAAAGATAGTGAAGAAGAAGACGATAAAGAAACTTTAGCAAATGATGACAGTAGTGATGATGACGACGACGACGATGAGACTGAATCAGACGACGATGAGACTGAATCAGACGATGATGAGACTGAATCAGACGATGAAGATGACAATACAGAATCTGATGATTCAATGACATTATTAAAAACAAAAGAAGATGAAAACAAAGAGCAATTCGAAACGGAGAGAAAAAGACATACTTCTCTCAAAAAGGCAATTGACAAGGAAACATTTTTATATCCACAAATAGATGATCCTAATTTTAATATTAAAGTAGCAGCAAAAGAGGAATTCAAGCAGCACCAATACGATGGGACTATAGCAAAAAACATAAAGGAAAAATCGCAAGAAGCATGTGAAAGTGAGTTCGAAATACTTCCTCACCAGCAGTTTGTTCGCAACTTCATGTCAATCGAAACACCCTACAATAGTCTTCTACTGTTTCATGAACTGGGAACAGGAAAAACATGCAGTGCCATAGGTATAGCAGAAGAAACCAGAAGGTATATGAGACAAACTGGTTCTACCCGAAAGATCTTAATCATTGCATCACCAAATGTCCAAGACAATTTCCGTCTACAGTTATTTGACCCATCTAAATTAGTAAGTGTCAATAAGAATTGGGTATTAAATACATGTATTGGAAATGAACTATTGAGAGAAATCAATCCAGGAAATGTAGAAGGTATATCAAAAGAGGAAGTCATCCGTAGAATAAGAAAATTAATCAAACAATATTACATTTTTACAGGCTATGAGTCCATTGAAAGTGGTATGAATAATAGTAAAAATAAGACACAACAACCTACAATAGAAAAAATGGCTAAACGTTTTACCCCAGATATTTTAGATTTGAAACCAATCAGTGATACGGATTCACCTACTTTGGTAGAAAGTAAGGAAAGGGCAATCAATCGTATTCGAAAAATATTTGACGACCGTCTGATAATTGTAGACGAAGCTCAAAATGCATTGGCCAGACAAGATTCCGTGGAGGACCAAACCAAAGGGCTTGTCAAACAATCCGCCAAAATTTTAAAACAAATCGCACGTTTCTGCAAACATACACGATTTCTACTGTTATCCGCCACCCCAGTTTACAACCAACCTGAAGAAATAGTAAGTCTGGTGAATCTATTGAACAGCAATGATAATCGGGCACAATTATCACGAAACCAAATATTGGACAAACATGGAAATTTCAAACCAGAACAACGAAATAGTGATAATCAAGTAATAGTAGAGAGTGGACAAGATTTATTAAAACGAAAGTTGATTGGATATGTATCGTATGTTCGTGGAGAGAATCCCTACACATTTCCATACAGACTGTATCCAAAGGATTTTGCACCAAAAGAAAACCAGTGGTTATCCTACAGTTATCCATCCACAATGCTAAATGGTGTATCTATAGATCAAGCCCCCAGTAAATATGTAATCGATAATGTGTTTGTTTCTCCACTTGGCGAATATCAATCCGAAGTATACAACAAATTTGTAGAACGAAAAGTAGAAGAACATAAATTACAGAAAAAGAAGACATTTAACTTCAATGTCTTGGATACGCTGAATCAAGTATTAAATATGTCTTATCCTACAGGAAATACAGAAACAATAGGAAGTATTAAAAGTTGCATGAATTATCAAATAGAAGCAAATATGGGACGAATCCATAACTTTACCTATAAATCATGGGTATTGGAAAATCATGGCCGAATTTTTCATGAATCCAAAATCAAAGAGTTCAGTCATAAAATACACGCAATCATAGAGGCCATTAAGAAATCAACGGGAATGGTTTTGGTTTATTCCCGATACATTGAAGGAGGATTAGTGCCCCTTGCATTGGCTTTAGAAGAATTGGGATTAAATCGCTATTGTTATTCCGACCATGTTGCAAATTTCATGAAAGAGAAAGCAAAAGAACCATTTACAGTCAATACAAAGACCAATGAAAAATACATTGGTAATTATGCCATGATCACAGGTTCATCCAAGTTCTCTCCAAGTAACAAAAAAGATTTGGAAATGATTGTAAACAAAGAGAACTCGGATGGAAGACATGTCAAGGTTGTATTAATATCAGAAGCGGGAAGTGAAGGAATCGATTTCAAATACATTCGTCAAGTGCATATAATGGATCCTTGGTATAACATGAGTCGCCTGGAACAAATCATCGGACGGTCAGTAAGAAACAAGAGTCATTGTCTACTGCCATTTAACGAGAGAAATGTCGAAATATACATGCATGGAACAATGAATCAGAAAACCAACCACGAGACATCGGATATGTATATGTATCGATTTGCAGAAGAAAAAGCAATACAGATTGGTCAAATTACGCGAGTATTAAAGGAAGTGGCGGTAGATTGTTTATTGAATATACAACAACAGAATTTCAACGAAGAGAATATGAATGAAGAAATCACCATTACTACAAGTAGCGGTAGAAAAATTAAACATCGGGTAGGAGATAAACAATATTCCAGTAAATGCGATTACATGGAAAAGTGTGAATATCAATGCAGCCCGTCTTTACCCAAGAAGACACCCACATTAGATGCATTACCAAGCGAACAAAGCACTTATAACACCTATCATCTACAACGCAATCAGGAAATGATAACCAAACGAATTCGTCAACTATTTCGAGAGAAAATATTTTACAAACGCAGTGAACTCATTCGGGAAATCCAAATAGGAAAACCGTATAAAATCCAAGAGATATACTACATATTGGGTCTGTTTTTGAAGAACAAAATATGGGTGATTCATGAAGGAAAATCAGGTTATTTGGTCCGTAATAAAGACGTATATTCATTTCATTTATCAAATGTAACAGATATGCGTAGTTCTCTCTACGACCGAACCAAACCAAACGAACAAATACCTTCTAGTATTCCATTGCAAGTGGATACAGTAGAATATGAAAATATGGCAATGGAATTAATTCCCAAACCAGTAATAAAGCGTATGAAGAAAACCGATTCATTGCCCAAAAACATGGGTGCAAACGCTTTATTAAAACAAAATAAGAATGAAAAGAAAACCGCAAAAAAAGGGTTCCTTAATGATATAGTAGTGCCAGATTCTATCAAATCGCTTTTAAAGAATAATAATAAAACGGAAGCGAATGATGAAGAACCTTCTCTTACAGCAAAAGTGAGAGAATATAAAGAAATCAAAGATTTGATTGAAGAAGTAATAACGGGAATCAGTAGTGGTAACACAATCGATAAAAATGAATCAGCAGTAATACAAAATGGAAAAGTGGTGTATTATTTATGGACCAAAGATATAGACAAAGATAAAAACCAATTGTTTTACTATATATGTGAACACATATTGGATTTGATGGTATATGGAGAGAAATATAATTGTATTCTACAGCTATTTAAAACAGAGGCGGATTTCTCTCGAGCAACCGTTACTACCTATACTACAGTAGATGAAGTCATCTATTCGTATTTCCGTAAGCGTATAGTAGAAGAAAATAACCATCGTGGAATAGTATTGACAAATAAGATGAACAATCGAGTATTGTATTGGACAGGTAAAGAATGGGTGCCATCTGAAAATGCAGTAGTGCAAGTGAAGTCTCTCGAAAATGCAATACACAAAACGTTTTGGAAGGGAAATACAGTAAAAAACAAGGTCATTCAAGACAAGAAAGATAAAGAAGCCCGATCAGTGATTGGATACATCGCATTTGATTCTACGAAAAGTCAGACTTATGATTTCAAATTGAGAGATATGTATATAGAACGCATAGGTGAACGGACTGGAGTGTTCTGTCGCTTTAAACAAGTAGTAAGTGACTTTTTGAATCCTTTACTGAAGCAAATGAAATACAATATATCCTACGACAAAACGACAAAAATGCCAAATAAAGCGACCATTGAAAAGACGAATTATTGTTTCATGTATGAAATGTTACTGAGGCACTTTACTCGAATAAAAAAAGAGTATACATTTTACTTATCACCCGAAGAAAGTATATACACGGAGATCCAGAATTTAGCAGTAAATAAAGAAACACTTGATTGGTCATCGAAAACGAAAGCCATCAGCTCATTGAATGAAAAAATAAGGGGGATTCCATCCCCCTAACCCCCTGGTTCCACGATGGGCGAGCGGGGGGATGTATTCATTATACTACCCCCCTTGTCTTCCACTTTCGCTCCCAACAGGGGGATTCCATCCCCCTAACCCCCTGGTTCCACGATGGGCGAGCGGGGGGATGTATCCCTCATACCTCCTACCCTCATACCTAATATCCCCCTGTCTTCCACTTTCGCTCCCACTTTCGCTCCCACCGTGGAACAGGATGTATGGGGATTCCATCCCTCGTTTCCACCGTGGAACAGGGGGTATGGGGGATGTATCCCCCACCCCCACCCACAAAATTGAAAAAATAGATATATGTCTATAAATACAAGTATAAACATATATACATCTACAATATATACACCTTCAACTATAAAATAAGAAATTATGCAAGTCGCCTCACGTCCAAAGCAACTCAATATGAAACCAGCAAAGACAGTCGAAAAGCGAAACGACCCATTGTATAATAAAAGTATGTTGGAAATGTCAGTTCTACTACTACCCTCGCAGATTGGAGCCAATGGAAAAACCAAAGAAAATATTCGAGATACAATTGAATATTATATTGGAGGAAAATGTATTATTGAGGGCTATGTAAAACCGAACTCCATTCAAATCCAGCAATATACCAATGGTATTGTCAAATTGGATAAAGTTGAGTTTTTAGTCGTATTTGAATGTTTAGTATGCAATCCAGTAGAAGGAATGTGGTTAAATGACTGTAAAGTGAAAAGTGTGACCAAAGCAGGTATTCATGCCAATAAACACGACGAACAGAATAATTTACCTGTTACAGTATTTATCATACGAGACCATTTTGTGGACAATCCCCGATTTTTGAAAATCAAAGAAGAAGATATAATTGATGTTAAGGTATTAGGACAGCGATTTGAATTAAACAATCAATGTATTGAAGTGATTGGTGAAATTGTTGGTGATAAAAGTAACTAAAAATAGAATAGAAAGATATAACAAAAACAAAAACAAAAACAAAAATAAAATAAAAAAGAACCTAATATGTCACCTGTAATAAAAAAATTAGTAGTAGCGGGGGGAGCCCATATGGGTTTCTCTTATTTTGGAGCGTTAAAAACATTAAGCGAACGAAAATTCTTCACTATGGCTAATATTGATACGATTTATGCAACTTCGGTTGGAACTATTTTAGCCGTTTTTTTATCCTTACAGTGCGATTGGAAAACTTTAGAAGAATATTTAGTAAATCGCCCATGGAAACGAATCTTTCCCACCAATTTACGAAATGCTTTAATGGCGGTTCCAAAAGGAGGTCTATTTGATATTTCTACTGTAGAAAAGATATTGGAACCCGTTTTATTGGACCGCGATTTATCATTGGACACAACATTACAGGAATTTTATGACTACAACAAAAAAGACATGCATTTCATCACTACATTATATGAACCATTGACTATGGTCGATTTGTCTCATAAAACGCATCCAGAATGGCGATTAGTGGATGCAGTCTACGCATCAGCATGTTTACCAGTATTATTTGTTCCTTATTGCCGTAATACCAATGAAACCTATTTGGATGGAGCGATGTATGATAACTACCCAATCGATCAATGTTTGAAAAATAGTAAAATCGATGAAGTATTGGGTGTATCATTCAATCATTCAGAAGCGGAACCGATGATGCATAATAAATCCCCATTGCGATTATTTTTCTTTTTATTGGATTTCATCTCAAAAGTATTACGGCTTTTAAAAAATGAACCAAGTATTGAATCAAAACGAGCACCATACCAAATGGAAATCGAAGGCGATTCGCGATTTCATGAAGCATTGGAAGTAATTTCATCTACAGCCAAACGACGTGAAATGATAAAACGAGGGGAAATATCGGCTATCCATTTTTTGGAATCCATACAATTTCACGAAAGCATATAAAAGAATCGTTACATTGGATAATATATTCGTATTATCCAATATGCCCAAAAAGTTAACATCTTCTACAACAACTACAGCGACTTCTCGAGCCAAAAAAACAAAAGTAATCACATCTTCTACTGCTACTGGGGACTCGTCTAATACAGCACCATCAAATGGATCTACAATATCACCGAATGTATTATTAGAAAAGATTCATAAACTGGACCCCAAAGACCATATTACAGTAGGAACAATATTACGAAAATACCCAAGTGTCAAATTAAATGAAAACAAGGGTGGTATTGTGGTCAATATATCGACATTACCTACTGAGGCCTTGGAAGAAATACAGAAATATGTCGACTATTTAAGTGTGCAACAAAACGTGCTCACAAAAATTGAAAATGAAACAAATGAATATAAACAGTTCTTTCAGTAATCCAGTAAGAACCTAAAACAGTAACAAATGTTTTGGACACACCCATTAGTAGAAAATAAAACATATGGCCATGACTTATCTACTTTAGAAGAATTCATGTTTACTAAAAACGAAAAAGAAAAAATGTCGAGACCCGTAAAATCAAAGCCAAATGAATCCCATGAAAATGACCGAAGTGTAACCTCATCTCCAATACTATCTGTTTCTACAATCACCCAACCATCGAATCATGTATCTCCATTGAATCCAGGTGATTTGCCATTGAACTTTTACGATTTGTGTAAATTACGAGCACAAAGCGTTCGTCAATGTCAAGATCCATTGTTTTGGACACTATATTTGGCTCATTATGGGAAATCAGAATATGAACGCATTGGGGGGTGTGTAAATGGAAATGTAGAAATGAAAACTAAAAATGAAATAGTGGAATGTATGAAAAATAAAGGCGTGAAGCATTGGAATTCAGTATTGAATTGTAAGATGACCAAGGTTCGGTTTATGGAATTATGTGAAGAAGTATTGACCTTGCCACGAATATCATGGAAACATTTGTATTTATTTTGTGGGTATTTTGAATGTAATATACACTGGCTGGATTTGCAGACAAACATATACATGGAGTTTTTATATGATGGTGTAACTGATAATAACTATGTATTATTTCGAAACACGAAAAAAGGACCACAATATTGGGTTGATTGTGACGAGCAAGTGATAAAAATACGATATATAGAAGACAAATTTGTAAGTATTCTGAATTACGATAAACCATTCAAGGCAGCATCCAATTACAAATTATCAGACTTAGAGTCCATTTCAAGGCGATTAAAAATCGATTTCCCCCCAAAAATGAAAAAACAGGAACTGTATAATAAAATTATGCTGCATTGCGGCAATGAACAAATAATAAAATAAATATGAAAAGTATAATTACACCAAACTATATGTATTTGCCTGTAGAGTTACAAAAACATATATTATCCTTTCTAAATCCGAATGCAGAATACTTTATACGGAAGAAAGGCCGTTGTATAGCACGCACACGAAAAGATAAGAATCCCCGATGTTTACGAAAAGTGGATTTTACAGAAACATTGACCTGCAGCATTCACCAAACATTAGGAGATATATTTAGTAGTAGAGGTTCTAGAACCACACCCTATTATTACCCCTATTATAACCGATATAAAGTTCCCTTACCACCTTATCGTATTACTGTTGACTCCCACTAATAAGCCAAGAGCTGGACTGTATTTTTTCACCAAATCCATCGCGGAGTTCAATATCACGAGACTGACAGACTGGTCCTTCGGGAATAGTGTTATTATTTTGATCACCGCCATTGCAAAAGAAATCCGGTTTTGGTTCTACAGTAGATAACGTTTTGCATACAGTTCGGTCGGAGTCAATAGACTCTACTACAATATCGACACAACGTAATTCTTTGATGAGTTCCATTCTTTCTTTGCAAGGCATAAACGGTCGTCCTTTTTTTAATGTAGCTTGATGATCATTATTGACAATGACCATAAGTTTTGTTCCGATTTCTTTGGATTTTTTGAAATACTCAACATGTCCAATATGAATTGGGTCAAAATAGCCACTGACACAAACGATTTTTTCCATATTATAGTAATTCAATATGGAAAAAAAGTCCCTAAATAACGAATATATGTGGGGGATTTCATCCCCCATACCCCCTGTTCCACGCGTGGGCGAGCGAAGCGAGCCCCATAGGAGCAATTTACTAATGTCATACAATATGATTTCTACTATATTTTGATACGGGAGCCCCCATCTAAATAATACCTCTATTGGGGCTCCCACGTGGAACAGGGGGTATGGGGGATATATCCCCCACCCCCATCTAAATAATACCTCTATTGGGGCTCCCACGTGGAACAGGGGGTATGGGGGATATATCCCCCACCCCCATCTAAATAATACCTCTATTGGGGCTCCCACGTGGAACAGGGGGTATGGGGGATATATCCCCCACCCCCATATAAAATTGAATTAAAAACATATATATTTATCTTACTATAACATATATAGTTTTTTGCGTATTTTGGACCAATGTCAAACTTAAAAGAATTATCCAAACAATTTGAAGATATGATTGGACACTATTTAGAAAGTAGTTCTAAAGTCCAGAATCGAGTTCAAATACATAATACGGCACCTGAATTGGAAATACGCTTTGGCACCAATCCAAAACAAGCGAAATCCATCAGTAAAGTAGATTATTTACAAGTGGTAAATACATTATATGCAAATGGTTGGAAACCCTTGGAAAACAATCCCAAGGGGAAACAATTTTTACGTATTATTCCAGAAGAACTCGTAATCAATAAAAATTATAAACCTGAAAAAGAAACGGACGCAGAAACAGAAACAGAACCTGAGGCAGAACCTGATGCTGATTCCGAAGCTGCTATGGAAGGTGGTGCTGTTGCTGCAAAAAAATCGCAAAACAAATCAAATCAGCGCACTCGTATACGTTCTTCGAAAATTCGAGCTGAAATATTCGATACACAATGGATTCAACAATATTGTAAGCATAATGATTTAGTAAAATTAAAAGATGATATGTTGGAGGCCATGAGAAAATCCAATGTGCGCAATCAAAAGAAACAAATCAAGTTTACTGAAAAGTTTGGTGTCAAGCAAACCGAGACAACGTATTTCCAAAAAATACACTTTTCGGATTTCAACTTTAATGTTTCCTATCAAATGGAAAAAGATTATAGTGTTTTATCGAAAGACCCTCGAATTCAGACTATTTACAATGATTGGACTATTGGTAAAAAGATATTTCGTTCCATCAATCGTGTGCGTTTTGAGCATCCAGATGTGCCCATGTTTGTCGATATTAGTATTGTCAAAACCAATCGTAAATACCAAAAAAATAAACAAGACCAATATTCCAATCGTCCATTACCCAAGGAAACCATTCAAGATGCCGATGTTTTCAATACAAACCCAGTATATGAGATTGAAATTGAACTCAATAATGATGTCATGAACCAATACCAAAATAATAGTAAAGCACTTATGAAACAAATTCGTCATACCATTCGGCTCATATTATCGGGTCTTCAAGGAACACCATACCCGACATCCTATGACACACACGAAACCATATTAAACGAATATATGACTACTATGCACGGTGAATCTTGGCTGGAAACGAAAAAACCCCGTGTTTATTTTTCAGGGCCCAATTCAGTAGCATTACAAATGGAAAATGTCATGAAATCCAGAGTGAATTTAGAAACAGTAGAGTGTATTACTGAAAATTATTGTGTGACGGAAAAAGCAGATGGAGAACGTTGTATTATGTATGTAGCATCAGATGGTAAAATCTACATGATATCCAGAACATTGAAGGTGATGTTTACAGGTTCGATGACCAAAATAAAGTCGTGTTATAATAGTATTGTAGATGGAGAATTTATATACTACGGCAAACAACAAAAGCGTTTGTATCAGTTTTCGGCCTTTGATATATATTTCATAGGAGGGCGTAAAAATGATACCAATGTAAGGAGTTTCCCATTTATTTCCTACGACGAAACTGTCTTGGAGACCCGATATAATATGTTGAAAGAGTTTCAAGAAAAGTTGGAAATCCAATCGGTTACCACAGTTGAAAAGTGCAATTTTCGTTTTGTAGTGAAAGATTTCATGTATGTAGATCCATATAATCCATCCTACAGTATTTATCACGCCGCACGTGAAATATGGAACCGTAGGAAAACGTATCCTTATGAAATCGATGGTTTGATTTATACGCCAATGAGTTACGGAGTGGGTGGCAATGAAGCCAAGAAGGCATCAACTATGGGTTACAATTTCACCTGGAATTGTAGTTTCAAATGGAAACCCCCGCAATACAATTCCATTGACTTCTTGGTAGTCACGGAAAAAGATAAACAAAATCGTGATTTGATTCGATCCTTTGTATCCAAAGATACTGTCACACAATACAAAACCCTTTATTTGATGGTCGGGTTCGATAGTAAATCGGTGAAATTCATGAATCCCTTTGATGAATTAATATACGATAAACTACCCCCTAATGAAGGTTTAGACAAAACGGATAGTAATTATAAAGTAAAACCATTTGTTCCTACAACTCCATACAACCCGAAAGCATATGTATGCTACATGCCTTTGGTAGATGACGGAAAAGGACTGCAAATGAAAACATTGGAAGGGGAATACTTCGATGAAAATATGATTGTGGAATTCCAATACAATACTGATTTAGAAAAAGAACATCCTTGGAAATGGACGCCTATGCGCATACGTCATGATAAAACACAAAGTTTGACAGAAGGGAAGAAATCGATGAATGTATTTAAGAATGCAAATGATGTATGGAAAACGATTCATTATCCCATTACGATTGACCGATTAACCAATATAGAACATGCCAAAATGACGACCAAGAATGAAGTGAATGATGTGTATTATAATGCTGTAGAGAAATCGACAATGAAAACGAAAAACATGCGTGATTTCCATAATTTGTATGTAAAAAGCAAGTTAATTGTAGGAGTAAGTGATTATGTTCAAACTCAGCCCAATCATAAAGAAGTGCGTTTGATTGATTATGCGGTAGGAAAAGCTGGAGATTTGAGTAAATGGGCTCGCGCAAATCTGAAGTTTGTATTGGGTATTGACTACAGTAATGATAATATACACAATCATCAAAATGGAGCATGTGTCCGTTTTCTACAGCATAGATGCAATAATCGTAAGAGTGAAATGCGTGGATTGTTTGTGGAAGGCAATAGTAAACTAAACATTCGCAATAAATCAGCGGCCATTGTAAAACCATTTGAAAAGGATTTAGTGCAATTTGTATTTGGTCAAAAGAACTTACCCGATGGTGATAAACTGGTCATTGACTATGGAATTGCAAAAGATGGGTTTCATATCAGTTCATGTCAGTTTGCGATCCATTATTTCTTTGAAACACGAACTACTTTGTATAATTTCCTACAGAATTTATCGGAATGCACGCAGTTGAATGGGTATTTTGTAGGAACCTGTTTTGATGGTCAAAAAGTATTTGATACCATGAAAACAGTAAAGGAAAATTCGTCGTATCGTGTTACAATGGATGATAAAATGATATTTGAAATCGAGAAGCAATATCCCATATCTTTAGACGAATTAAAAAGCGATGAAAGTAGTGTGGGATTGCCGATATCGGTATATTTGGAAAGTATTGGACAACCAATTGTAGAATATTTAGTCCAATTTGAGTATTTGAAACGGGTTATGGAAAACTATGGATTCCAATTAGTGGAACAAGAAGAAGCAATGAAGTTAGGATTTCCTACAGCAAGTGGGTTGTTTGATACCTTGTATAAGACGATGAAAAAGGAATCAGACATGGGAAGTGATTTGTATATACGGGATGCATTGAAGATGACGATGGAAGAAAAGGCCGTGTCTTATTTATATCGTTACTTTATTTTCAAAAAGATTCGACAAATCTCACCTGCTACATTGAAAAATATGCTAAATGAAGTCGTAGAAGAATCATCAGAAACATTAGAAGCATCACCATCCTCACCGAAATATGATACAATGACACCATCTCCATCTCCATTATCACCGACAGAACCAATTCAGTTTACAACAAAAAAGGGTGAAGAAGAGGAAGACAAAGACAAAAAAGAGGATAAAGAAGAAGAAGACAAAAAAGAAGACGAACAGGTGAAAGAACCAGAAATGCCGAAAATGAAAATGAAAAAAATAAAAGGCAAAAAGTTCCGACTATAAGTTCTTTAATTTAAGAAAATCATAATAAATACATTTTTTTATTATGAATTAAGAAATATGTATCGTAGCCAACCTTACTATATAAATCAAAACCATCACGGTGTTGGCACCAATCAAAAGCGTATTAATACGATGATTTATTATTTATTTCCAAGAGCGTGTATACAGGTGAATCCGCAAAACGTATCAATTCGATACCCCAGTATAACCAGACCTAAAGAAAAAGGAAACCAAATACCGATCCAAGAAATAGGTGTATCGTTTTCACTTCGTAAATACATGGAAGAAATAAATCATGTTACAGAAAACCTAAAGTCATGGAATTATCAAGTGAGCCATCCCTACAGTTATATTGTAGACGTGTCGAAAATAAAACACGTATCATTCATATTTTATGAATTATTGGAGTTGTATCATTTGCTGAATTTATCATGGGATAAAAACACGAAAATGAGAACCTTACATATTGGTCATGAAGCCAATACATCCATTCATTTTTGTCAATACATACGAAAGCATGAACAAAACAAAGATGAAAATTATAGTGTATATCCAGTGAATTATACCTCTACAACAATGGACTATTATTATCAAGAAAAGAAACACACCATGGATTTGGTAATATGTGGAGCATCGCGTTTTTCAACGGAATATGAAAATGCAGTAGAACTATTGACTCAAATATGTTTAGCACTTATATCACAACGAAGAAAGGGGACGTGTATAATAAAATATGGTGATACGTTTTCGCTGTTATCATTGGATATAGTAGCATTGGTATCTCATTTTTATGAGAAAATGTATTTTCTAAAACCATCTGTGTGTAATTTATCTACAGGAGAAAAATACATTGTTTGTAAGAATTATTTATACGATGACTTGAGTGAGAAAAAATATTCTACTTTGAAGACATTATTTTGTTCAAGTATAACGAAAAACAATTTGAAAGTAGAACGAATCATTCATGATGCAATCCCACTATTTATTTCGAGTAAGCTGGAGGAAATAAACTCAATATTTGGTCAATCACGATTGGAACATATTCAATATTTATTGACCCATCGGGAAAATTGGAATACGGAAAAAATGAGACAAGATGGAATCCAAAAGTCTAAAGAATGGTGTGCGAAATACATCTAAACTGGGGGTGGGGGATACATCCCCCATACCCCCTGTTCCACGATGGGCGAGCGAAGTGAGCCCCAATAGAGGATATTATTTAGAGGGACCTCTTGTATCAAAATATATTTTCTACAGTAGAAACAATATTTTATGACATTTGGGGGATACATCCCCCATACCCCCTGTTCCACGATGGGCGAGCGAAGTGAGCCCCAATAGAGGATATTATTTAGAGGGACCTCTTGTATCAAAATATATTTTCTACAGTAGAAACAATATTTTATGACATTTGGGGGATACATCCCCCATACCCCCTGTTCCACGATGGGCGAGCGAAGTGAGCCCCAATAGAGGATATTATTTAGAGGGACCTCTTGTATCAAAATATATTTTCTACAGTAGAAACAATATTTTATGACATTTGGGGGATACATCCCCCATACCCCCTGTTCCACGATGGGCGAGCGAAGTGAGCCCCAATAGAGGATATTATTTAGAGGGACCTCTTGTATCAAAATATATTTTCTACAGTAGAAACAATATTTTATGACATTTGGGGGATACATCCCCCATACCCCCTGTTCCACGATGGGCGAGCGAAGTGAGCCCCAATAGAGGATATTATTTAGAGGGACCTCTTGTATCAAAATATATTTTCTACAGTAGAAACAATATTTTATGACATTAGTCATGGGGCTCGCTTCGCTCGCCCACGTGGAACAGGGGGCATGGGGGATGTATCCCCCACTCGCTTCGCTCGCCCCATTATCAAGGTTCCTACGTGGAACAGGGGGTATGGGGGATGTATCCCCCAGGGGGATGTATCCCCCATTAGCATTTCCGAACGGTTCCATCTTTTAGCACTACAGGTGTGCATATATTGGGGTATCCAATTTTATCTTTAATGGTATATCCATTGGGGGGCACACCATAGGCCAATGCATTTGCAGTAGAAGGTCCAAATACACTTCTCATTTTGGATCCAGCATCAGTAATGGTATCATATTTCAATCGGGCTAAACGAGAACTGGAATCCACCGCTCCTTGATTGGCAAATTTAGTATTACTTGGTTTGTAGTAAACAGGAACATAATTCGTTTCACTACTGTTATCACAATACTGAATTGTATTGGAAGAGTATACATTTTCTGCACTATTGGAAGCATTTTCAATACGAAGATTAGTAAATTGATTTTGTTTAAATGTGCGATTTCGTCCTTGTAAATATTGAGCACTGGATCGGTAATTTTCGGGTCGATTGTTTTTATTTGCATTGTATTTAGGACGATTCATTCCTGCACTACGAACTCTACGGCGAGCATTGTCTTCTTGTGATAGACTCTGAGATGCACTAATCTTAGTATCATCGCAACTATTACAAGGTTTATTTGTTTTGGAATCTTCGAGAATAAAGTGCAAGGTGTTATTAGTAGGGTCATTGCAAATTGGTCCAGCACTATCTACAGTCGTGCCACCTGGTGTTTCCATAATAGCCCGAATAGATGCTGAATTTTTGACCTGTGTTACATTCGTATTGGCGTTATGGATTTCACGACGATAATGTTTATACGGTAGTGCTTTAAAATAGGTTTGGTTTGTAGTTGGTGGTGTGGGAGTATTTTTTTGTATAACACTATAGATTTCGGAGAAGGTTTTCCCTTTCCAGGAATAATATTTTATTTTATTTAATCCTAAACGGCCTTCAGAACTGGATTCTATATTCGACATGTTCTATAGTATACATAAATATTATGAAAAAAAAAGAATAAACCGTTTATTAGAGTAAACCATATGATAATGAACTTATTAGTATTAGAATTACATGATTATAACCCGAAACGGTTCTATTATTTGGAACCCAAAAAGAATTTAGTTATGAATGGTATTTTCACTAAACTTATTTATACGGATTCCTTTTTTACAATGAATGAAGTCTTTTTCTGTTTTCCAGTGCAATACACATACATCGATTATCCGCAAGAAAATGACCAGTATACAGTTTACTTTGACAAGACCCAAGTGCAAAATGCTTCCAGTTTAGAAAAAATAAATAAATTGGAAACCGAAATTTTATTGAATTACGCCATGTTTACGAACTGTAGAAAAGAATCTTGTCGCAGTCTAGTAAATAAATTAGAACAGGGTTTCTTCAAAATTCGTAAAACGGAAGTCCATGGAGTGGGAACACCACCTAAACATTTCCTTTTGAAAATATCGGGAATATGGGAAGGGGATTCGAAATACGGACTTACTGCTAAATTGGTGGAATCGTTAGTTCATAATTCCTAAAGTTGCATCATCATGGATTTACTTCGAAATGGGTTTTTATTTATGTTGAATTCCATGTATTTAGCGTTACTACTATCAAACTCAGTGGTAAAATTTTTCACTTGTATGAAATCATTTTCAATGTAATAGTAGAGAGAATTAATTTGTTTCACCCCATGCAATGTTTTCTTGTTGTATCGTCGTTTTTCATCGTAACTAATTTCACGAGTGACTCCGTGATGCAATTGCATTATATCTTTGTCCATTATGGGGTAAAAAACACTACGGTCAATATTGACTTTATGAATATTGGCACGACGCTGTAGTTCATTGTCTTCAAAGCCCCATGCCCACAAATTGGGGAATCCTCCGATTTTTTCGAAATCACATCCTGTAATGGAAACTATACCGCCTAAAGCGTATTTGAATCCGTAGAAATGTTTGATATTTCCTACTGATGTTTCGTATGGTAATACGTTTTTTTGGAAAGGCATGGTATCAATGTCATTGAAAACAAATGTCATGTCTTGATAATGGTCTGGGTATTTTTCCTTCATTACAAGGAATCCAATATTTTTGATTGCACCTCGATTGAATGGTTTATTATCATTTTGATGCACAAAAAAGATTTTGTATTGGTCTGGATCGTAATCTTCTAAAACATATGCCATTTGTCTACGAAATACGCCTAAATGGTTTTCTCGATCCCTATATGGAACGATGAAAACAATAGAGGGGATTTTCTCTTCCTCTTCTATTTCTGGATTCATCAAAAAAGTAAAAAACAAAATATATAATTAAATGCGATTTAGAAAATCATGAAATCATCACAAGTGTGGATGTTTGGGTAAAACTTGTCCATATGCATTAACATGAACATGTCCATGATTATTATCTACTGTTCGAATCCTATATTTTTTATTCTTTGGGACTCGTAAAATGAATGTATCTTGTTGAACAGGTGGGTCTTCAACGACTGGTTCTTCTTCTTCTTTTTTTTCTTCTTCGTCAACTACATTAGTAATACACGAACACGAAGAATATGTATGATTACTGCACACTGTAGATAAATCATCGTCAATGTGACTATGGTGGTTATGATGATGACCGTGTGTATTGTCATTGTGATTTGAGTCATTATTGGTTGTTGTAGTTTGACAAGTATTGTCTTGAGTTTGAGTTTGAGGTTGTTCTTCATGACATTCGGGTGGATGAATTGGAATGGAATCACAATGCCGACTTTCTACAGTATGATTATCACAATTATCTTGGTTATGATGATTCTCAAATAAATGCTTGTCATAGTCAGGTGGACTAAATGGGTCGGAAGATTGCAATCCATTTGGATAAATAGAAGGAGTGTAAACAGGTGGATGCATATAAGGAGGAGCCTGTGGTGGGCATGTTCCGTAATAAGGAGGGGGCATCATCATTGGGGGTTGATGGCAATAATAAGGGTCATAATAACTGGTTCTTCTAGGAGCTGGAGCGTTTGGATAATTATATGGATTGTTATTGCAATAAGACATATTTTACAGTAATAAAAAAGGTTAGTTATATATTAAAGAAATATTTATAATGTGTGTGTTTTTGTGCTAAATCTTATGAATGTCCGTATTTCATTTTCACCCATGATGGTAATAATATTTGCTTGAATTCATTTAGTTTCTTAAAACATTTATTAATGGTCACTTCACTTGCTTCATCTCCTAGTTTTGTTTTAATATCCATTTTACTGTATGGTAGTTTACAGTAGTGTGAAACGAAATACAATATACCAGCGGCAATCGCTTGTGGACGATTATCAGGGATCAATTCGTTTTTCTCTACTTGAAATGCAATAAATTTAGCCAATAACTGTTGTTCTACAGTCAGTTCCAATCTACTGGAAAAACGCTCGATGAAAGTGCTCGGTTTAAGAGCACATAATTTTGATTTATCTTCCATTTCCATTGTTCTCTCATGACTTTGTAATAATTCTTCCGCACTGGAACAGCCTAAAGAAGCACTATTTTTATCAATATGGAAAATATCGGCAATTTCATTGGAAGTGCGAGGACAACCATGTTTCCAACAGGCAATCCAAATACAGGCTGCTCGCATTGCATCTCTTTTCATACCCCGAAAGTTTTTTTGTTCGTATAAATCTTTGAAAATGGATTTGGCCATATCAATAAACACTTTAGGAATCCCAGCATTACTTGCATATGTTCCAATCAACTGAAATTCTTCGTGCAACATTTTTTCTTTGTGTGGCATGGATTGCCACTTGCTCCATTTTCGTAAATTCTTCATTTCCATGGAGGCATTGGACTTGCAAAATATTTTACAAGCATAAGAAGACTCTTCCAATAAAGGGTCAATTGGATTTCCACAACGAGTAGTATCTGGATTATTTGATTTGGAATCCGATGCAAAATATCTCCATTCTGGTGAATAGTCTAAAGTATAATGATTCATGTAACCACAAGATGATTTAGGACAAGTGGGGAACCCTTCTTCTGTATAAATCATGAGGGTTTGGCATTTGATACAAAATTCGGTTTGTTCAATGAAATTGGAATTTGCAGTAGAAGAATCGTCTACAGAATCTGTATTGGCATTTTTATCATTGTCATAAATCTCCCACAACTTGGCTTTTTGCTGTGCATTTAGAGATTTCTTTTTTTTCAAAGTTTTGGTGTGACATTTTGGTAGTGTGCACGTAGATAAAGTAGCGACTTCCATAATATGATGAATATAGATATTGTATTTATATATTTGAACCTATTTTCTTTTTCAATTTTATAGGGGGAAAAATAATAGTATAGTATAAATAGAATGAGTGCATGTTCACAATTTGATATCAATAATAAAAGTAATGTTCGGACATTTGCCTATGGGGCGAGTCAGCAAGTATTTGACTCGATACCACTAAGTGGATTAATAAAAATGATAGACAAACGACTGGAGCCAATATTGGTATATGTCATTCAATCCGCAGCTACTTCTATAGCAAATATGTTGGATAAGGCCATCGATAAGAAGATAAAAGAAGTACTAAAGCAAGATAAGGTGAATGAAATTTTCGATGAATGTATAAACGTTGCCGCAAGTAAATCAGTAGGGTCCTATTTTTTAAAAGGTCATAATCAAATGTTGGAGGCATCACCATTATGGTTACAAACACTCGATCCTACAATGGAAGTGACTTGTGCAGAACCAGATGATGAAGAAGAATGTCAAAAATGCGAGGATTTAAAAGATGAAGAAGAAGAAAAGGAAGAAGAATCAAAAAATATATTCGAAATGTTGAAAGACCAACTATTTTCGTTTTTCAAACAAATCGTAGAAAGGGCCGTAAAAAGAGTGTTAAATACTCCTACATTTGGTCAATTGATTCGTGCATGGACAAAGACCGAATGTGTGGAACGAAAACTGGGATCGATATATGAAAAAATAGCACTAGAAAACGAAGAGTATATTTCTACAATGGTAGGAAAGAAGTTTGATAAATGGAATCCCAATATTGTGGACCTACAAAAGACGACCTTTTATGAAAAGGAAATCTAGTGGTGGGGGATACATCCCCTTGGGGGATTATATCCCCCATACCCCCTGTTCCACGTGGGCGAGCGAAGCGAGCCCCATAAGAGTAGTCATAAAATATGATTTCTACAGTAGAAAATATATTTTGATTCCAATATAAGCAACCTATTATAATAATCGATTAGGGGCTCGCTTCGCTCGCCCCGTTACCAGGGTTCTCACGTGGAACAGGGGGCATGGGGGATGGAATCCCCCACCCAAATTTATTTATAAACATTTAGTATAGATGAATGATTTTGCTCTTGGAGTATTTTATAAAAACAGTTAAAAATGCCGTAAAGCGGAATTTATATAATTTTCTGGATAAGCATATTTGTAGCAAAAAATTTATTGACTATATTGAAACCAATTTTAAGGAATCTTTTGAAAAATCTATTGTTGGTAGCACTGGCAATATTAATTTAACGGATAAAGAGGCTAAAAATTGTAAAATATGTAGCAAGCCTTTAATACAACCCGAAGATGACCAACCATTAAAAATATACGCATGTAACCACCACTTTCATGAGCAGTGTTTTAGCACGATTCCTCCTATTTGTCCTATTTGTAATTATCCAGATAAAGGGAACCCTATTGATAATATTGTCATTAATAAAAATATTTTTCAACAATTCAAAACTATCAAATTAGTCTCCAAGAAACAACAAGGTGGGTCTCGACGTAGGAAACATATATCTTCTACTGCACACCGAACACGGAAACGTAAACTAAAGCGCAGTAGACCAAAAACCAAAACAAAGCCCAAGAAAACGACAACTGTCTTAAAACGTAAAACAAAACGTAGAAAAAAGAATAAAAAACGTAACAGTAGGAAAAATCGTCGTCGTCTTATGCACGGTGGTGACCCTGAGACAATTCCTCCTACAGTTACTACAGCTCCACAGCCACAACCTACAATTCCAGCACAACCAGTGACCGAACCACAAACAGTGTTACAACCAGAACCAGTGCTACAACCACAACCATCTTCTCAGCCTTTACCAATAGCACAACCTGTGGTCCCAGTCAACCAAGGCAAAATAATCGAGTCCTATAGTCCCGATACTCAGGTTATGCCATATGAAACAAATGATAAAACAATAAAAGATACAAACCTACAAGAAATGCTATTAGCAAGTTTAGTCGATCCAAAAACAACCCCAGACCCTTACAATGATATGAAAAATATGTCTTCTGGGTTTTTGAATATGACTCAAAACACCATTCAAAAATTATTTGATGAAAAAGAAGAAATCATGCAGCAAATATTATTGGATTCACTGAAGACATTCTTGGTTGTTCATATGGAATTCGTGATGACTGACCAACTTGATTTGCTATTTAGTAATAAGATTGTAGAAACAAAATTGAGAGAACGATTCTTCGCCAATACTACAACCAATATCTACAATACTTATAATGAAGATACAGTCAAGTTGGACATTAAGAAAGCACCCAAAGAAAAAGACGAAGAAACCAAATCAAAAGGATTTTTCTCGGGATTTTTTGGTGGGTAAAATACAGTAAAAAATGTGTATATTTTATACTGTATAAAAAGGAGGGGAACTAAATTAAAAGGAGGGGGGTATGGGGGGAACTACGTTCCCCCCAGTCTTTCGTCTAT
>ERZ807291.3677-NODE-3677-length-21282-cov-10.231686_pt1 | contig 21282 bp, 20 predicted proteins | sample MGYA00521257_ERZ807291 | MGnify/ENA primary metagenome ERZ807291 (study PRJEB31413, sample SAMN03169783) | marine metagenome | biome: Marine; feature: Water; material: Subsurface seawater | place: North Sea | collected 2011-04-28 | depth 1 m m ... | reverse complement strand
CCTGATCTTAAGATAAGAAAATTTAAGAAAGAAAAGTTAAGAATTAAAGAGCAACTAGAAAAAAACTAATTCTTTACAAACTAAATTTTAGGCTTTCAAAATAGTAAGTATAAATTTTTACATTTTTTAATATTTAATTTACTTGTTAATGAATTAGATTATAGTAATTGCAGTAAATTTTATCTACTTAACCATTTTATTAATGTATTAATTAATGTAAAAATAAATAAATAAATAAATAAATAAATACCTTCTATTATTTATTTAAAATATTATATTTAATAAAGTCAAAAATCGTATGAAAAAAATAATTGAAGACCATTTTTTTGAGCATAGAGCTACCCTTGACTTAGTTGCTGATTTAAGTGACTCAATTGAAAAAGTAGCAAAACTATTCATTAATTGTTTAAAAAATGATGGAACAATATTTTGGTGTGGTAATGGTGGTAGTGCCTCAGATAGCCAGCATTTAGCAGGGGAGCTTGTTGGAAGGTTCGTAGGAGACAGAAAGCCACTCAAATCAATAGCCTTAACTGCAGATTCTGCTGTCATGACTTGTATTGTCAATGATTACGGATACGAGCATATTTTTTCAAGACAAGTGCAAGCATTGGGTTCTGAGGGGGATATTTTAGTAGGTATTACAACTTCTGGTAATAGCCAAAATGTTTTAAATGCTTTTGATGTTGCTGAGCATAAAGGTATGAATACTATAGGTTTATTGGGAAAAGGGGGTGGGAAGGCATCAAATTTGGTTCACCAATCAATAATTATTCCTTCAAATACTACTGCTCGTATTCAAGAGATGCATATCCTTATAGGACATATTTTATGTGATCTTATAGAAGGTGGATTAAATCTAAAAATTTGAATGTTGTTTTTATAAATTTTTAGAATATAATTGAATAATGTTCAAAAATGAACAAATACTCTATGAATTTTGATTCAATTTTATTATTTATATACGGCAGCTTTTAATTTTAAACATAAAGTGAAAATCCAAACAAAGACTCAGCATCCTGATATACATTTTAAGGTGTTGGACTATATCCAAAAAAACCCCGATATTACGCAGCGTGAGCTCTCTAGAGTGACTGGGGTCAGTCTTGGATCGGTTCACTATTGCCTTAAAGCTTTGGCACAAAAAGGCTGGGTAAAGGCAGGTAACTTTCGGAACAATCCAAACAAGACGGAGTATCTCTATCTTTTAACTCCAGAGGGAGTTACTCAGAAATCTAAACTAGCAATTGATTTTCTTAAACGCAAAAAACAAGAGTTCTCGAGATTGAAGCGTGAGATTGATAATCTCGCAAAGGAGTTACATGAATAATAGTAAAGTCATGCAAAGTGCAGGATATAACTCTTTATGCTTGTTATGATTACTCCCGTAATTTTATGTGGAGGCTCTGGCACAAGACTTTGGCCTCTATCTCGTCAGCATCACCCAAAACAATTTTTAAAGCTCTTGGGGGATACAACATTGTTTCAAAAGAGCTTAAGTCGAGCGGTTGCGATGCAAAAAAATGATATCAAAATTGAAGAGATTCTAATTGTCACCAATGAAAATCATCGCTTCCTTTTGCTTGAGCAACTCGATGATATGAAAATAAATATACCAGTTCGCGTCTTGTTAGAGCCTGAGCCTAAGAATACGGCACCAGCATTAACACTAGCCGCACTAGCCGCACAAGAAAAAAACTCAGAATCAGTACTGGTAGTTTCTCCTGCAGATCATTTCATTGAAGATTTAGGAAAATTCACCTCAGCTATACATACTGGAATCAAAGCCTTAAGAAAAGAGACTATTGTGACCTTAGGGATTGAACCAACAAAACCGGATATTGGGTTTGGGTATATTCAATATAATGGAAAAGATCTAGTTAAAAATATTCTTACCTTCAAGGAAAAGCCTAAACTTAAAGAAGCACAAAAAATGATTAAGCAGGGACTGCATGTTTGGAATAGCGGGATGTTTATCTTACAATCTAAAACTTGGCTTAATTCAGTTCAACAAAGTAATCCAGAGATGAGTCTTGCTGTAACTAATTCCTGGCAACAAAAAAAAATTGACCACTGGTTTGAGCGTCCGAATCCCGAAATATTTAAACAATGCCCCTCAGACTCAATTGACTATGTCGTGATGGAAAAGGCACAGAACCTTAAATTAGATACCAAATTAATTCTCCTGAATGCTGGCTGGTCAGATCTTGGTTCCTTTAATGCGCTTGATGAAATAGAATCAAGAGATGGTAATGGAAATATCTTGAAAGGCGATGTTGTAGCCCTTAATTCAAAAAATACTATTGCTATATCATCAAAGAAAAATTTGAGTCTTTTGGGTGTAGAAAACTTAATTGTTATTGAAACTGCAGATAGTGTTTTGGTAGCTAATAAAAATGATACTCAATCAATTAAACAGCTCGTCAAAACTTTAGAAAAAAATTATCATCAACTCCTTGTTGAGCATCCTAAGGCGTTTAGACCTTGGGGTTGGTTTGAGATAATAGATCAAGGGTCTAATTTTAAAGTGAAAAGAATTTTGGTAAATCCAGGGGCAAAGTTGTCTTATCAGTCACATAAATATCGTAATGAACATTGGGTTGTGATAAAAGGAAAAGCAACAATTGTATGTGATGGACAACAACAAATTTTAGATCATGATGAATCAACCTATATTAAAATGGGAGTCAAACATCAATTAAAAAATGAGGAAAAAAATTGTTTGGAAATTATTGAGGTCCAAACAGGTACTAAAGTGTGTGAGGATGATATTAAACGTTATGAAGATATTTATGGGAGAGTTTAGTTTATGAAAAATGCATTAGTATTAGGTGGTGGAGGATTCATTGGTTCACATATGGTAAATCGATTAAAATCTGAGGGGTTTTGGGTAAGAGCGGTCGATTTGAAGTACCCAGAGTTTTCTGAAACACAAGCAGATGACTTTATCCAAGGAGATTTACGTGATCCTAATATTTGTCGAGATGCTATTGATCAAAAGTTTGATGAAATATACCAGTTTGCAGCTGATATGGGTGGTGCAGGGTTTGTTTTTACAGGTGAAAATGATGCAGATATTATGCATAATTCAGCCTTAATTAATTTAAATGTATTGGAAGCCTGTTTGAGGCGTAATTCAAAAAGAGTTTTTTATTCTTCATCAGCATGTATGTATCCTGAACACAATCAACTTGATCCAAATAACCCCAATTGTAAAGAGTCATCAGCCTACCCAGCTAACCCAGATAGTGAATACGGATGGGAAAAATTATTTAGTGAGAGACTTTTTTTAGCTTTTGCTAAAAATTATGGCTTTGAATCAAGGATCGCTAGATACCATAATATTTTCGGGCCAGAGGGTACATGGCAGGGTGGTCGAGAAAAAGCTCCTGCCGCAATTTGTCGAAAAATTGCTTTGGCTAAAGATGATGATGTTATTGAGGTCTGGGGAGATGGAGAGCAAACCCGATCCTTTTTGATTGTTGATGAGTGTATCGAAGGTACATTGAGGCTAATGCGTTCAGATTGTAAAATTCCTGTAAATATTGGTTCTGATGAGATGGTCACTATTAATGCTTTAGTAGGTATGGTTTCAACTATTGCAAATAAAAAAATTACTAAGAGACATATTCAAGGTCCACAAGGAGTAAGGGGGAGAAATTCAGAAAATACACTCATTGAAAAAGAATTAAATTGGGCACCAACAAATTCGTTGAAATGGGGTTTAGAAAAAACGTACCCTTGGATTTTGTCACAAATTAAAATTAAAAATTAAAAATTAAAAATTTAAGGGAAAAAATGAATAAAGAAAAAATAGGAATTATTGGATTAGGTAAGTTAGGTCTCCCTATGTTATCGGCATTTGTCTCGAGGGGATTTGATGTATTTGGGTATGATTTAAGTGAAAAACTTATAACAACACTTAAAAGCGGTTCTAACCCATATAAAGAACCTGGAATTGATAAAGTGATTGGCTCTGATGTTGCTTGGAGTAATCGTTTTTTTCATAAATTAGAAAAACTTATTGAAGAAGTAGATGTTTTGTTTTTAATTGTCCCAACCCCAACAAAAGGAGAGACTTTTGATATTTCATTTCTACAAACATCACTTGATGATATTTGTACTATTGCGGCTAGAAAAAATAAAAAAATCACCTGTGTAATTACTAGTACAGTAAATCCTGGTGATACAAATACTCTCCAAGAGCAAGTTAAAGATAAAGCATCAGGTTTAATAAATTTAGTTTACAGCCCAGAGTTTATTGCTCTTGGATCTGTTTTAAAAGATATGTTATACCCTGATGTAGTTTTATTGGGAGGAGAGCATCTTGAGTCGGTCGATAAAATTTTTTCGATTTACTCAAGGCTTTATTTGAGTTTCCCCGAATATCATCGTTTAAGTTTTTTCGAAGCTGAGACTGCTAAAATTGCAATCAATACTTATGTAACAACAAAAATAAGTTACGCAAATATGGTTGGTATGTTCATTGAAAAAACTACAGGATCAAGACTTAGCTCTCAGAAAGTACTAAACGCGATAGGTGGGGACTCAAGAATTGGAAGAAAATACTTTAAATACGGCCTTAGTTATGGCGGCCCATGCTTCCCTCGAGATAATATTGCTTTTACATCTCATTTGGTTCGCAACAGCATTAACGCATCTATTCCAAAAGCTACTGATGATATAAATAACTCAGTGCTTGATTATTGGTCAGAAAAAATAAATGCTGAAAAGTTTGATGCATTAGTTTTAGGAGGACTTGCCTACAAAGAGGGTACTGATTTTTTAGAGGAGAGCTTTATGATTAAGCTTGGTAATTTAATGGGTAAAAATAAAATACCAGTTTTTTACTATGATGACTTAGTAAGTTCATATGATAACTTTATTAATTTAAACCAAGGCTCTCATCATGATAAATTAGGAGCATTTAATAAAGTACTAGTATTAAAAAATTATGGTGAATACAATTTCAATAAAGAATTAAAAAATTTATCAGTTATTAACGTATGGAACTGATTCATATTGCTGTAGCACAGCTTAATCCAGTTGTTGGTGATTTAGATTATAATTCTAATCTTATTTTAGATTCTGCTAAGGAAGCTTCATCTAAGGGCGCAAAGCTCTTAGTAACTACAGAGTTATTTTTAACAGGTTACCCACCTGAGGACTTATTATTCAGAAGGTCATTTATTGCTAATGTTGAAAGCACTATTAAAATTTTAGCAACCAAGCTTAAAGATTTTCCTGATTTAACTGTCCTTATCGGTTATCCAAGACTAACTGAAAAGGGTTTACAGAATTGTATAGGTGTTTTTAGGGGTGGTGAAGAGATTGACTATTATGCCAAACAAAAATTACCAAATCACGAAGTCTTTGATGAGGTCAGGTATTTTGTTCCAGGTAATAAGGTCTGTGTTTTTGATATTGATAGTCATCGTATTGGTGTCATAATTTGTGAAGATGCTTGGTATAAAGAACCTTCAAAGCTAGCAAGTCAGGCTGGAGCAGAATTACTTATTGTTCCAAATGCTTCACCTTTTCACGTCGGAAAAAATATTATAAGACAAGAGGTTATTGCTAAGCGTGTAAGTGAATCTGAAATTCCTATTGTTTATGTAAATCCTGTTGGCGGTCAAGATGAATTAGTTTTTGATGGCGGTTCGTTTGCTTTCAATAAGTTAGGGAAAGCAGTTTTCTCACTACCACAATTTATAACTACACTTGGGTTTTTAGATTTTGATGGCGATTTAAAAACTAATCAAAATTTGCAAAAAAGTATATTGGTAGAGGAAGATCAAGTTTATAAGGCATTGGTTTTGGGAACTAAAGATTACGTTAATAAAAATGGATTTTCTAAGGCAATCATTGGGCTCTCAGGAGGTATTGATTCAGCTTTAGTTCTTAAGATCGCTGTAGACGCTTTAGGAAGAGATAATGTTAGGGCTGTTATGATGCCTTCTTGTTTCACTGCTGAGATATCAAAAATTGATGCAAAAATATTGGCTCAAAATCTTGGTGTGAAGTACGATGAAATTTCTATAACACCTATGTATGATTCCTTCGTGAAATCTTTGGAATTTGAGTTTAAACATTTGCCCAAGGATGCAACCGAAGAAAATATTCAAGCGAGAATTAGAGGTACGCTATTAATGGCATTATCGAACAAGCATAGCAGTATTGTGCTTACAACAGGAAATAAAAGTGAGTTAGCAGTTGGGTATTGCACACTTTATGGCGATATGGCAGGAGGATTCGCCGTTATTAAAGATGTTCCAAAATCATTCGTTTACCGTTTATGTAATTATATAAATCGAGATCAGGAGATAATTCCCAATCGAATTATTACAAGACCACCATCAGCAGAATTAAGTGAAGACCAAGTTGACCAAGATAGCTTGCCTGAATATGAAGTTCTTGATGCAATTCTAGGAAGTTATATGGAGAACGATAATTCACCTGATGAAATTATTTCTCAGAGGTTTGATATTGCAGATGTGGAAAAGGTTACATCTTTAATAAAAATAAATGAGTATAAGCGAAGGCAATCACCGCCAGGAATACGTATAACAAAAAGAGCTTTCGGTCGTGATTGGAGATACCCCATCACTAATAAATTTAAAGGCTAATTGTAAAAAAAATGATAAAGAAAAAAAATATATGTATATTAGGCCTAGGTTATGTTGGTCTTCCACTAGCAGTTGCCTTTGCAGAAAAATACCATGTGTTTGGCTTTGATATAAGTTCTACTCGTATAGAAGAACTTAATGATGGACATGATATCACTCTTGAGATTGAAGACAATTTATTAGCTTCAGTTAGAAATAATATTACCTATACAACCAATATTCAAGATACTAAAGATTGCGAAATTTACATTGTTACTGTTCCCACTCCAATTGACAAAGCAAATTGTCCAGACTTAACGCCACTAATAGAGTCTTCTAAAATTATTGGTACTGTATTAAGTAAAAAGGATATTGTAATATATGAATCAACAGTTTACCCAGGTGTAACAGAGGATATTTGTGTGCCAGAACTCGAAAAGTCCTCAGGTATGGTTTTCAATAAAGATTTTTATTGTGGCTATTCACCAGAGCGAATAAACCCAGGGGATAAAAATCATACCGTTACAAAAATTTTAAAAGTGACTTCTGGGTCAACACCTGAAATAGCCAAACAAGTTGATAGTTTATATAAAGAAGTTATTACAGCCGGGACATTTTTGACTTCAAGTATCAAGGTGGCAGAGGCGTCTAAAGTAATTGAGAATACTCAAAGAGATGTAAACATTGCACTTATGAATGAATTAGCAATTATTTTTGATCAGATGGATATCGACACCAATGAGGTGCTTGAAGCTGCTGCTACTAAGTGGAATTTTATTAAATTAACGCCTGGTTTGGTAGGTGGGCATTGCATTGGTGTAGATCCATATTACCTTACATTTAAATCAGAAGAGCTTGGTTATAAGCCAAATTTAATTCTAGCTTCTCGTCAAATTAATAACGGTATGAGTAAATATATCGCCGATCAAACTATAAAGGCAATGATTAAAGCCGGAAAAGTAATCAAAGATTCAAACATCTTATTATTAGGTGTAACTTTTAAAGAGGATTGCCCTGATATGAGAAATACTAAGGTGGTTGACATCATTGAAGAATTAAAAGACTTTGGGGCAAATATTGATGTTTATGATCCATGGGTTTGTCCTAATGAGCAAAAAAAATCGTATAAGCATGGAATCATTTCTAACCCATTAGAAAATAATAAGAAGTATGATGCTATTGTTGTTGCAGTTGCGCATATGCAATTTAAAGAATATACGACTGAAATCTATTCGCAATTATCTAGTGGTAAAGAAGTAATTATAGACATTAAGAACATTGTTCCTAATCCTACATGGAGGTTGTAATGAAAGGTTTTCCAATAATAAGTAAAAGAAAAATTAGAATATCTGTTGTAGGTTGTGGACGTATCTCTAAAAATCATTTTGCCTCGATAAACAAGCATAAAGATAATATTGAACTTGTTTCAATTTGTGATATTCAGCCAGAAGTTCTCTTAGAGCATGAGAAAAAATATAAGGTTAAAGGATACCTTGATCTCAACGATATGCTAGAAAACGAAGAGCTTGATTTGGTTGCTATTCTTACCCCAAGTGGTTTACATGCTGATCAAACAGAGCTTTGTGCTAAGTATAATGTTAATGTTATGACAGAAAAACCTATGGCAACTCGCTGGAGCGATGGGGTACGCATGGTTAAGGCGTGTGATGACGGCAAGGTGAGATTATTTGTCGTTAAACAAAATCGTAGAAACCCCACCTTGCAACTTTTGAAGCGAGCTATAAAAGAAAATAGATTTGGTAAAATCCATATGGTACATCTCAATGTATTTTGGAATCGACCACAGGAATACTATGATCAAGCTTCTTGGAGAGGGACTTGGGAATTTGATGGTGGCGCTTTTATGAATCAAGCCTCTCATTATGTTGATTTATTGGAATGGTTAATTGGCCCAATTGATAAAGTTCAAGCAATGATGAGTACTTCTCGTGAAATTGAGGTTGAAGACACAGGTGTACTCAATGTTAAGTGGCGAAAAGGCACATTAGGGTCAATGAGCGTGACAATGCTTACTTATCCAAAAAATTTAGAAGGAAGTATTACTATTCTTGGTGAAAAAGGCACAGTTCGCTTAGGTGGTGTTGCCGTTAATGACATTCAACATTGGGAATTTGATGAACCTAAAGATTATGATAAAGAAGTAAAAGACGCTAACTACAAAACAACCTCTGTCTATGGGTTTGGTCATCCGTTATATTACGATAATGTTATTGAAGTTTTACGCGGTAACACTGAACCAGAGACTGATGGCAGAGAGGGCTTAAAGTCATTAGAAGTGTTAATTGCCGCTTATCTCTCAGCAAGAGATAGTAAAACTATTTCATTGCCATTGGAGTATTAAGTATGGATTATCAAGTGCATGAAACGGCAATAGTAGATGAGGGTGCACAAATCGGATCAGGATCTCGAATTTGGCAATGGGTTCATATTTGTGGTGGAGCTAAGATTGGCTCTAATGTATCACTTGGTCAAAACGTTTTTGTCGGCAATAAAGTAATTATTGGTGACAAATGTAAAATTCAAAATAACGTCTCTGTTTATGACAATGTATATTTGGATGAAGGTGTATTTTGCGGTCCAAGTATGGTGTTTACTAATGTTTATAACCCACGCTCATTAATTGAACGTAAAGATGAATATAGAGATACTTTTGTAAAAAAGGGTGCAACATTAGGTGCTAATTGCACAATCATATGCGGCACAACCATTGGTGCATTTGCTTTTGTAGCTGCTGGGGCCTTAATTAATAAAGATGTTCCTGCTTTTGCAATAATGGCAGGGGTTCCTGCCAAACAAATTGGTTGGATGAGTGCGTATGGTGAAAAACTAAATTTGCCGGTATTTGGGAGTGCACAAGCAATATGTGAGCACACAGGCCAAAAGTACTATTTGAAAGACGATAAATTAAGTATGGGCAATTAAATAGCATGAATATCGATTTCGCTAATTTACAATTACAGTATCAAAAATACAAATCTGATATTGATACTCATATTCAGACAGTACTTAACAAATCAAACTTTATTATGGGTGATGAGGTACGTGAACTTGAGATAGCACTTGAAGATTTTACAGGCGCTAAGCACGCCATTACTTGTTCGTCAGGTACAGATGCACTATTACTTGCGATGATGGCAATGGACATTCAGCCTGATGATGAAATAATCACAACGCCATATTCTTTTATATCTACTGCTGAAACTATTGCTTTATTGAAGGCTAAGCCTGTGTTTGTAGATATTGAGCCAGATACCTTTAATATTGATGCTAATCTGATCGAGGCTGTTATTAACAATAAAACTAAAGCTATTATACCAGTAAGTCTATATGGGCAGCCTGCAGATATGGATGCCATACAAGCGATTGCGGACAAACATAACCTAAAAGTTATAATTGATGGCGCACAGAGCTTTGGCTCTTTGTACAATGATAAAACTGATAGTAACCTTGGTGATATATCAACTACCAGTTTTTTCCCAGCTAAACCACTAGGTTGCTATGGTGACGGCGGTGCAATTTTTACCAATAATGAGGAATACGCAAAAACAATAAAGATGATGCGTGTGCACGGGCAAAATAAACGCTATCACCATAAATATGTTGGGATGGGGGGTCGTTTAGACACTATTCAAGCAGCAGTTTTATTAGCTAAATTACCTCATTATAAAAAAGAACTAGAAGCTCGCCAGCAAGTCGCACAAAAATATACAGCCATATTAGAAAAAAGCTTACAAGTGCCAAATATTAAATCAAATAGAGTAAGTTCTTGGGCACAATACACCATAAGAGTAAATAATAGAGATGATGTTCAGACAAATCTTAAAGGTAGTGGCATTCCAACCTCAGTCTATTATCCTATCCCATTTCATTTGCAAGAGTGCTTCAAATATTTAAATTATAAACAAAATGATTTTATGATCGCAGAGAAAGCATCGAAAGAGGTTTTAAGTTTACCTATGAACCCATTTTTATCTAATAAAGAGATCGAATATATTACTAGTCAGTTGTTTAGTGAACTGGGAAAATATTAAAAAACTTTGATAGATTTTCTTATCGGGGTTGTAAATAAAATTTTATGAAAGATTATCTAAAAAAAATACTTTATTTGGTAGGTGATGATGTAAGAAAAATACCATGGATGATACTATTATTTGTTTGTATTTCTATATTTGAAATTGCGAGTTTAGGGTTAATAGTCCCATATGTTTCACTAATTGTTAGTCCAGAAAATGTGCAAGATAATTATGTATATATTTTGATCAGCAGCATAATTGATGATCGAAGTATTGAAAGTTTATTGATTGTATTTGGTTGTATGCTTATCGTAATATTCATTGTCAAAGCCACACTTTCCATAATAATAAATAAAGAAATCTTAAATTTTTCAAACCGTAAAGGTGCCAAATTAAGAAGAGAGCTTCTTAGGTCTTACCAAAATATGGGCTATGAAGAATTTCTTCATAGAAATAGTGCCGAATACATTCACTCTATCCAAATTCTTGCAACTCAATTTTCACAAAACACTATGGTTGCTGTACTTAGGTTTTTTTCAGAAGGAATTGTAGTTCTAGCAATAATAGTTTTTTTAGCAATAACAGATATCCTAGCTTTACTTGTAATAGCTTCATTATTATTAATATTTATATATTTTTACGACTTCATTTTTGCCGAAAGAATAAAAAAAAATGGCGCTAAAATTAATCAATATCAAATAAAAACAGTGAGGCGGGTTAATGAAGCTATCAATGGTTTTAAGGAAATTAGAGTGTTAGGTAAAGAAAAATACTTTTACGAAAAAGTCACAGATATGTCTATGAAATATGCAGATACATATACAAAATCACTAGTTTTGACTACTGCATCACGTTATATATTGGAGCTTATCTTAATAGTTTTTATTGTTATCATGGTAATGCTGGCAATTTTTACTAACCGAGATCTAGTAATGTTAGTACCTACTTTAACTGTCTTTGGTTTAGCGTCTTTAAGATTAATGCCTGCAGCAAATACATTTTCAAATAGCCTTTCTCAGTTAAGGTTTGGGCATGATGCGACTAATATAATATTTAATGATTTATACAATAATAAAAAAGTAGATCAATCAAAATCCCACCCCAAGGAAGTTAAAAATTTTGAGAGTCTTGACTTAGAAAATATAAGTTTTTCCTACGGTAAAAAAAATATTTTTAAAAATATTTCTCTATCTATTTCTAAGGGAAGCTCAATTGGAATTATTGGTAAAACTGGCTCTGGAAAAACTACGTTAATTAATTTGATTTTAGGCCTAATAACACCGTCTTCTGGAAGTATAGTTATTAATAAAATAATTTCTAAGAGCAAAATTAATATTTTAAAGGGTATATCTGGATACATACCACAACATACTTTTTTAGTAGATGACACTATAAAGAAGAATATTGCCTTAGGCTTAGCAGATGATGAAATTGATAATGAAAAAGTTATTAATGCTCTGAAGTTTGCGCGCTTATTAGATTTCGTTGATGGCCTACCTAGTGGAGAAGATACCCGCATTGGTGAACATGGAAGTAGATTATCTGGAGGTCAACGCCAACGATTATCTTTAGCACGTGCTTTTTACTTTAATAGGCAGTTGCTTGTTATGGATGAAGCTTCAAGTTCGTTAGATAATACAACTGAGCAGGAGATAGCGAGTGAAATTAAAGATCTTAAAGGTAAGGTGACAACCATTATTGTGGCTCACAGGCATTCTACTTTAAAAGATTGTGATCAAATATATGAAGTTATAAATGGAGAATTGATTCATAGAGGAAAATATAATGACATTGTGTGATGGACAAATGAAAAAAATACTCAATCTTATCGAAAGAGAGCAATTGCTGTTTGGAGCTGATATTCAAAATTTTTCGAAAGAATTAAAAAAAGTTATTTCAAATTCTTCTTTTCTAGTTATTGGAGGTGCAGGTTCAATAGGTCAGTCAGTGGTAAAGGAGATTTTTAAGCGATATCCAAAAAAACTTCACGTTGTAGACCTTAGTGAAAATAGCCTTACTGAACTTGTGAGAGACATTAGAAGTTCATATGGTTATATAAAGGGCGATTTCAAAACATATGCATTGGATATAGGATCAATAGAGTACGATGCTTTTATTGAATCTGATGGTAAGTATGATTACGTATTAAATCTTTCTGCCTTAAAGCATGTTCGCAGTGAGGAAGATCCATTTACATTAATGAGAATGATCGATGTAAATATTTTTAATACAGATAAAACTATTAGACAAGCTATCAAAAATGGAACAAAAAAATATTTTTGTGTAAGCACTGATAAAGCTGCCAACCCAATCAATATGATGGGCGCAAGTAAACGTATTATGGAAATGTTTTTAATGCGTAGATCCTTAGATATCAATATTTCAACAGCTAGATTTGCGAATGTTGCTTTTAGTGATGGATCGCTGTTACATGGGTTTAATCAGAGAATTGAAAAAAGGCAGCCAATTGCTGCACCCAATGATATAAAGCGTTATTTTTTAACTTCACAAGAAAGTGGGGAGCTTTGTTTGATGAGTTGTATTTTTGGGCAAAATAGAGATATATTTTTTCCAAAACTTAGTGAGGCTTTACACTTAATAACTTTTGCAGATATAGCTGTTAAATACTTAAAAGATAAGAAGTATGAGCCATATTTATGTCATACAGAGGATGATGCCAGAGAATTAGTTAAGACTCTTCCAGAGCAAGGAAAATGGCCTTGTTTGTTTACAAAGAGTGATACAGCTGGGGAAAAAGACTTTGAGGAGTTTTATACAGATAAGGAGGTGCTAGATATGAATCGATTTATAAATTTAGGTGTTATTAAAAATGAGCCAGAATATAATGAAAATCATTTAAATAATTTTGTAGACACGATTGGTAAACTTAGGGCTTGCATGAGTTGGGATAAAAAATTAATTGTAGATGAATTTTTCAAGATAATTCCTAAATTTGAATATCATGATAATGGAAAATACCTTGATGGGAAAATGTAATAATATGAAGGATATAATTTTAATTGGTGGGGGAGGTCATTGTAAATCAGTAATCGATGTTATTGAGCAAGAAGGCCGATTTAAAATTAAAGGGATAGTTGATAAGCCTGAATTATTAGGTACTAATGTCTTGGGTTATTCGGTTATTGGCAATGATTCTAATCTAGATAGTTTAGCAAAGAAATATCAAAATGCGATAATTACAGTTGGTCAAATAAAATCACCAACACTTAGGATTAATTTATTTAATATGGCCATTAATGCAGGATTTAAATTTCCTACAATTATTTCACCACGAGCTTATGTTTCAAAATATTCGACCATAGGTAAAGGTGTTGTAATAATGCATGATGCTTTAATTAACGCAAACGTAAAAATTGGAGATAATTGTATTATTAATTCAAAAGTCCTCATCGAGCACGATGCTAGAATATATGATCATTGCCATATAAGTACAGGGGCAATTATTAATGGCGATGTAGTAATTAAAAATGGAGTTTTTGTTGGCAGTAATTCAACAACTAGAGAAGGGGTTGTTATAGATAATGAATCTGTTAAGGGTGCTGGATCCCTTATTTTAAAATAATTTATTTGTCTTTAACAGCGAGAATTAATAATGAATAGAGTATTTATCATTGCAGAAGCTGGAGTAAACCATAATGGATCGATTGATTTAGCAAAGAAATTAATTGATGCGGCCTCTGTTTCTGGTGCTGATGCTGTCAAATTTCAAACTTTTAAAGCTGAAAATTTAGTAGTTAAAAATACCCAAAAAGCCGATTATCAAAAACAAACTACTGAGGCTTCCGAGTCACAATTTGATATGATAAAAAAGCTTGAGCTTGATGTGAAAGTTCATAAACAGCTTCAAGCTTACTGCAAAGTGAAAAAAATAATGTTTTTATCTACACCTTTTGATCATGAAAGTATTGAGCTACTTAGTGAATTAAAAATGCAAATTTTTAAAATAGCGAGCGGGGAAATTACTAATTTGCCGTATTTAAGACATATTGGGTCACTAAAAAAGCAGGTTATATTATCTACAGGGATGTCAAATCTTAAAGAAGTTAGTTATGCATTAAATGTCTTGATTAATGCTGGTACATCTATAGAAAATATTACAGTATTACATGCCAATACAATGTATCCGACCCCAATGGAAGATGTAAATCTACATGCGATGCTAACAATGCAAAAAGAGTTTGGCGTTACTGTTGGTTACAGTGATCATACATTAGGTATTGAGGTAGATATTGCTGCTGTTGCAATGGGTGCTAAATGTATAGAAAAGCACTTCACGTTAGATAAAAAAATGGATGGACCAGATCATAAAGCATCATTAGAGCCTGAAGAATTAAAAGCGATGGTAAGTGCAATTAGAAATATTGAAAAAGCTTTGGGTGGAAATGAAAAAAAGCCATCACCAAGTGAAATTATTAACATAGAGGCAGCAAGAAAGTCTATTGTTACAAAAACAAAAATTAACAAAGGTGACATTTTAGATGAAAACAATCTTTGTATTAAAAGGCCAGGAAGTGGAGTTAGCCCAACAAAATGGGATGAAGTTATAGGAACAATCTCGTTAAAAGATTATAAAGCAGACGAATTGATATGATTAGAAAAAAAATCTGTGTTGTAACTGGTTCAAGAGCAGAGTACGGCTTACTTTATTGGTTAATGAAAGGAATTAATAAAGATCCAGAATTAGAATTACAAATTATTGCCACTGGTATGCATTTGTCATCAGAATATGCTAACACTTATCAACAAATTGAGTATGACGGATTTGTAATTGATAAAAAAGTAGACATAGAGCTTTCATCTGATAGTGAGTTAGGTATAAGCAAATCTATGGGACTTGGAATGATTGGTTGTTCCAATGCATTTAATGACTTAAAACCAGATTTGTGTGTCGTTCTCGGAGATCGTTTCGAAATCTTTTCTGCAGTTAGTGCGGCAATGATTGCAAAAATTCCAATTGCCCATATCCATGGTGGAGAGGCTACTGAAGGACTGATAGATGAATCAATTAGGCATTCGATTACTAAAATGAGCCATATACATTTTGTAGCTACTGAAGAGTATAAAAATAGAGTAATTCAATTGGGAGAACAGCCTGAAAAAGTATTTAATGTTGGTGGACTTGGGATTGATAACATAAATAAATTAAAATTATTATCTAAAGAGGATTTCCAACAAGCTGTTAATTTTAGTCTTGGAGAGAAAAATATTTTAGTTACATTTCATCCAGTTACGCTTGAAAAATCTACAGCCGAAATACAATTTAGAGAGTTATTAAGTGCACTTGATGAGCTTAAAGATACAAAAATAATATTTACGAAATCTAATAGTGATACTGATGGAAGGGTTATTAACAGAATGATTGATGATTATGTAGCTGATCATGATAGTACAATTTCCTTTACCTCAATGGGACAACTTAATTATCTTAGCGCTTTGCAGTATATGGATGCAGTTGTTGGGAACAGCTCTAGTGGCTTAATTGAGGCTCCAAGTTTTAAAATTGCCACAATTGATATAGGTGATAGGCAAAAGGGACGTATTAAGTCAGAAAGCGTCATAAGTTGTTCACCACAAAAAGATGATATATGTAAATCGTTAATAAAGCTTTATTCTAAAGAGTTCCAGATTTTGATTAAAAATACTAAAAATCCTTATGGGGCTGGTGGAGCAAGCCATAAAATAATAAATATAATAAAAGATATTAATTTAATAGAAATCTTAAAAAAGTCTTTTTATGATTTAGTGAGTAATGGAAAATGAAAGCTGTTTTCATTGGTTCTGTAGAATTTTCATTTAGGTCGCTAGAAAAACTAATAGCTATGGGTGTTGATTTAGTTGGGGTTTGTGCAAAAAAATCGTCAGCCTATAATAGTGATTTTTTTGATTTGAAACCACTTTGTAATAAAAATAAAATTCCTTGCTTTTATACAGAGGATATAAATTCGATAACAACTGTCCAGTGGATCAAAAATCTCAACCCAGATATTATATTTTGCTTTGGCTGGTCGTCAATAATCAAGAAAGATATTTTGGCTTTAGCGCCAATGGGAACAATTGGTTATCATCCTGCGAAATTACCTAAAAATAGAGGGAGGCACCCGCTGATATGGTCACTTGCTTTAGGTTTAAAAGAGAGCGCATCTACTTTTTTCTTTATGGACAGGTATGCAGACAACGGTGATATATTATCTCAAGTAAATTTTGAGATAGACTATCAAGATGATGCAAGAAGTTTATATGAAAAAGTTGTTAAATTAGCGTTAATCCAAATAGAAGAGTTTATTCCAGCAATAGAGAAAGGTATCCACAAGAAAATTAAACAAAAAAAGAAACTATCAAATTACTGGAGAAAACGAAATGAGTTAGATGGAGAAATTGACTTTCGTATGAATAGCCGTTCAATATATAATTTAACAAGGGCATTAACAAAACCATATATTGGTTCTCACATAAGATTTAATAAAAAAAAATATTCAGTGTGGAAGGTTAAAGAAAGTAATAATTTTCAAGAAAACATTGAACCAGGAAGGGTGTTAAGTGTGCATGGTAAAGTTTTTGTTGTAAAGACATATGATGGGGCGATAGAAATTATCGATCATGATTTTAGAGAAATTCCGAAAGTTGGAGAATGCTTATGAATAAAGTATTGGTAATCTCAGTGCATCCAGATGATGAAACACTTGGTTGTGGTGGGACTTTGTTAAAGCATAATGCTAATGGAGATAAAACACATTGGTTGATTGCAACTGATATAAAAAAATCAGAAGGTTTTAGTGATGCCTTTATCAAAAAAAGAAACAGAGAAATTAGTGAGGTTGAAGGTATATTTGGCTTTGCTTCGGTCGATAAATTAGGCTTATCAACCACAAAAGTGGATACATATAGTATGAATGAACTAGTCGCAAAAATTTCATCTGTTATTGATAGAATAAAGCCAAATATTATTTATTTGCCTTTTAAGGGTGATGTTCATAGTGACCATAAGTACATATTTGATGCCGCTTATAGTTGTACTAAGGTTTTTCGCTATCCTTTTATTAAGAAAATTTACATGATGGAGACTTTGAGTGAAACGGAATTCTCTTTTTGCATTAATGAAGGCAATTTTTTTCCTAATGTGTTTGTAGATATCAGTAATGTTATGGACAAGAAGATTGAAATAATGAATATTTATGAAAACGAAATTGGCGATCATCCATTCCCTAGAAGTGAAAAAAATATTAGAGCTTTAGCAACTTTTAGAGGCGCAACCTCTGGTTGTGATTACGCAGAGAGTTTTATGCTTGTTAAAGAAATATTATGATTAATATCTCAAAGATTTGCTTAAATGAAAATTCAACTATAGAGGAGGCATTAAGTGTTATTGATTCTGGCGCAGCAAAAATTGCACTGGTTGTTGACAAAGATAAAAAATTATTAGGTACACTTAGTGATGGAGATATCCGTCGTGCTCTTCTAAACAAAAGTACCCTAAAAAAAACTATTAAGGGTATTTATTTTAAGAATCCTACAACAGCATATAAAGGAAGTTCGAAAGATGATTTGATACGCCTATGCTCAATAAACGAGATTATTCAGATACCTATAATTGATGAAGCTAGAAAAGTAATCGATTTATTTGTTTTAAGTGGTGAACTATTAAAAAAGAAACATGAAAATCATGTTGTACTCATGGTCGGGGGTCGGGGGAAACGCTTGAGACCATTAACTGTAAATACACCAAAACCAATGCTAGAAGTTGGCGGTAAGCCAATATTGGAAACGCTTGTTAAGCGCTTTGTTGAAAGTGGTTTTACTAAAATTACAATGTGCCTTGGTTATAAGGCAAATGTAATACAAGATTATTTCAGAGATGGAGTTAGCTTTGGTGCAAATATAGATTATGTAGTTGAAGAGAAGAGGATGGGTACAGCTGGCGCATTAACGTTATTACAAAAAAAACTAGAAAATCCTTTTTTTATTGTGAATGGCGACCTTTTAACTAACGTTAATTTTGAGAGGATGCTTGATTTCCATGTTGATCATAACTCTAAGGCTACGATGGGCGTTAGGCAATATGATATTGAAGTGCCATATGGCGAAGTAAATATATCAAATGAAAATATTATCTCAATTGAAGAAAAACCAATTCATAGTCTCTTTGTAAATTCTGGAATTTATTTACTTGAACCGGATTGTATTAACTTAATTCCAGTTAATACATTTTATGATATGCCAACATTGTTCGAAAAATTGATAAAAAGTAAAGAAAAGATAATTTCATTCCCATTACAAGAATATTGGCGAGATATTGGTAGGGTAGCTGATTATGAAAGGGCAAATGCAGAATATCATGATATTTTTTAAAATTATGGATTTGAAAACTTTAGAGAAGAGTTTTAGATGAAGCTTATAGCAGAAACAGCATGGCATCATGAGGGTGACTATGAATTTATGAAGAATTTGGTAACTGAGATTTCATCTAAGACAGAGGCCGATATTGTCAAGCTTCATATTACGTTGGATTTTGATGAGTATATGGATTCCAGTCATGATGCATATTCTCTTTTAAAGCCATGGTTATTTAATAAGAATCAATGGAGTGAATTAATTAAAATTATTCGTGATAATAATAAAAAGATTATGTTGTTATTAAATGATACTGAAGCAATAAAATTTGGTTTGTCTTTTTCTCCTGAATATTTAGAAATACATTCTTCGTGTTTAAATGATGTTTTTATGCTCTATGAATTAAAAAAAGGATTAACCTCACTTACAAAAGTTGTACTTGGCATAGGTGGAACAAGTATCGAAGAAATCGATCATGCTATTAACTACTTAAATCATTCTAAAATGTTGTTGATGTTTGGATTTCAGAACTATCCAACAGTTTATGAGAATGTTAATCTTAATAAGATCAGAAAAATAATGAAATTATTTGATAATGTTGAATATGGGTATGCAGACCATACTGCTTGGGATTGTGATGATAATGAATTGATTACATTGTTAGGTGCAGCAAGTGGTATGAGTTATGTAGAAAAACACGTCACAACACACTATGGTGAAAATAGAGTAGATTGGCCGGCTGCAATCTCTATAGAAATGTTTAACAAATTATATAAAAAAATAAAGTTACTTAGTGACCTTAATGGGAGTGGCGATTTATCTATGAATGAAGGTGAGCTAAGTTATTCAATATTTGGCCCTATGAAAAAGGCAGCCGTTTTAAAAATTAATGTATCAAAAGGTAGTATTCTGACACTAGAAATGATTAAATTTATTCGCACAAAAAGTGTTTCAGATATGTCTCAGATTGATGTTGTTAAGTCTATCGGAAAAAAGATAAATAAAAATCTTGAGAATGGTTCGGTATTGCTCAATAAGTATTTAGCTAATTAAAAATATAATGAAAATTGGGTTTTTAATTACAGCACGTTTAAAATCAAGCAGATTAAAATTGAAATTGCTTAAACCGCTCAATGGTTATTCAGTTATAGATCGAGTTATACAAAGAGCAAAAAAAGTCAAAGACTGTGATGATGTTGTATTATGTACCTCACATTTGAGTCAAGATTTACCACTTGTTAGGACTGCTATTACAAACAATATCTATTATTTTAATGGAAGTCCTGAAGATGTATTACTTAGGATGTTAAATGCAGCTGAATTATTTCAGAAAGATTTTATTATTGGAATAACAGCAGATAATCCATTATTTTCTATACACCACGCAAATATTATCGCTGATATGATTAAATCTGATAAAAATCTTGATTTTATTTATACCTCAGGTATGCCAATTGGTGTGAATATATATGGTATTAATACAAGAGCATTGAAGACGGTCTGCAGTATAAAAGAAGAAGTGGATACAGAAATATGGGGCTACCTAATAAACCGTCCAGAAATTTTTAATGTAAAAGAAATTAAGGTAGAAGAAAAGTACAAGGGTGATGGTTATAGAATGACGCTTGATGAAATTAATGATTATAAATTTTTCTCACAATTGTATAGTGCGTTTCCGAAAGAAGATGTAATTGACTTATTGGATGCATATCGTTATCTAAGAGAAAATCCTAACTTGGCAAATATAAATAAAATGGTGATTCAGAAAGATTTAGATGTTGATGTAAAGACTAGAATTTCAAAGTTTTATGAACAGAATAAAGAGAAAATCATCGAATTGAAAAAAAATATTTATGCAGAGTAAAGAATGGAGTAACTGTTTTGTAAGGTTAAATGATTTACGTTGATAGTTTGGAGTTTATTATTAACTAGGTAAGACATTTGACTGTGTTGAACAATCGATAATATTTTAAGAAGATGAATGTTGGATAATTAATTCTCATAAAAAATGAGTAAGAGCATATTGAATTATGATTGCGGAATAATAAAAAACTATGGCTATTAAAACACTACCCAAAAGCACTAAAGGACAAAAATTATTACTTTTAAATAATAAGGTTAAGCTTTTTAAAATTCCAAAAACCATATGTCTTAAATGTCATGATGTTTACTCTAGCAAAGAGCATTTTATAGAAAGTGAATTGTTAGTTGTTAGATCTTCAGCTGCAGATGAAGATGAGAAATCTTCTTCTTCAGCTGGAGAATATGAGTCTATACTGAGCATCCCTTCGAGA
>ERZ807291.3675-NODE-3675-length-21293-cov-6.264667_pt1 | contig 21293 bp, 19 predicted proteins | sample MGYA00521257_ERZ807291 | MGnify/ENA primary metagenome ERZ807291 (study PRJEB31413, sample SAMN03169783) | marine metagenome | biome: Marine; feature: Water; material: Subsurface seawater | place: North Sea | collected 2011-04-28 | depth 1 m m ... | reverse complement strand
CGTCAAATTACTGTCATTGATACAATCGCACCGCAAGTATCACTGATTACGCATGATTTCTTTACAGGTACTCCATTTACAACATTTAATACCGATGATTTTGGAGATAGACCAGTGGTTGATTCTAAATATCCAATACCAGAACAGGTATCCTCATTTTTAACTCCAATTTCTTCTCAATTTACCGACTCTCAATTTAGTGATTCTATTTTTGCAATAACTCTAGGGGATAACCAAGACTTTTACATTTCTCTCGAATCAGATCCGAATGGTATTGAAGCATTTCTCGGTTCATCAACCGTTAACTACTTTAAAGACCCAGTTACGACTAGAAGTCGAGCTCAATACTCTGCATTTTCAATAAGTGATGGTTCGAGAACACTTCAGGATCCTGGCGTTTACGCCCGAAACGATACTGAATTAGATTTCGAATTTTCTCATACTTTTGATATTGAATACATCGACGAACTTCTGCCTACGGGATCGACAGAACCAAAGGTTGGGCGTGTAATTATAAATTACGTAATTAAGCAATCCTCAGGAGAAGTGGTCTATATTCCTGGTGCACGAAGCATCTACTTTTTAGATATCAAGGCTCCGAATTTTCTATTTGAGCCCTTAACTCCTGAAAATTCAAATCAGTTTATCTCTTTTGAGGCAGGTCTTCCTTTTTATGATGATGATTCACAGGATCTAAAATTATACGATATCTCATCTGGTTCTTTTGGCTCTTTGCAAAAAAATGTTATTCGAGTTATAGACGCTCGTGATCATGTAGTTACCTCTGATATATCAAGGAAAATCTATGAAGGTGATTTAGAGTCTGATTTAGGAGGTAGTGCTAATGGTAATTATCAATTTGTTACTCCCATCGATGGTCATCCTGCAGATCCTTCACAAATGAAATCTGCCATCGATACAACCAGGCAGAATAATCTTAATAGAACTTTTCTTATTGAATACACCGCAGAAGATAAACGTGACGAAAAGTACCCTAAATTAGAGCCTAACCGGGCAACGCTGAAACGACGGTTTATCATGAAAGATACGACTTCCCCTGTTTTAACTATTCTTGAGAGTGCATTGACTGATAGAGCAGGAAAAGAAGATACAATAGAACTTGATTACTTAGTAGATGCTCCTGTCAATAATAACAGGGCTTTAGCTGATGGAAGTTCAATGAATGTAAAAGTAAATAGCGAATATTCAGTCAAAGAATTAATCGCCAAAGTCTACTCGGTTGAAGACTTTGATTCTAATTTTAATTACGATGAGACAAAAGACGAGAAATGGTCTATTACATTTGATCCTCCATACAAAGGAGCACAAAAATATCCTGAGTCTTATGCTGAATATAGCATTCCAAATTCAGGTTATGAAGTGACTATAACCGTTACAGACGAGTCGGGAAATGTTTCATTAGAAGATAAAATAACTTTAGCAGTTATAGATGCATCTCCTCCAACTGTTTATTTAATAGGAAATGAAGAGATTCATGATTTTTACCGATTCGGACCTAATGACAACTTGAGTTCTGATAAACAACGTCAATTTACTGACCAACCATTATCTGCAAAAAATGTAGAGTATGATTCTTCAGGTTTTTCTCAGGGAGAACATAGAATGCTAATCGCCGATTATAATTTTATAGATCCTGGTGCTTATGCTGAAGATCAAAATGGTGATTTTAACTTCTTACTTGGTAACTACCCTGATCTTAACAATAATGGAATTGGAGAGGTACACGGTTATGTTGAAGAGAGTAATGATATACTTATACGAAATACCACGGCATTTATAGAAAATCCTGCCTTTGAAACTGGAAAGATTTATTTGTTTACTGAACTTGAGAATGTCAGTCAGGAACAAGTCGATTTATCAAATGATGTTACTAAAAGTGAATCTGGAGAAGTTTCGACTGTTACCAAAGAAAATAGTGGTGCAACTATCCCTTCAGCAGTTGGTTTGGATTTCAATTCTTCTTATGAAGGAGTATCGCAAAAGAAAGTTAAAAAATATACCTACAACTTTTATTACAGAATTAAAGATTCTTGGAAGAATGCTTCGGAAGTTAAAGAAAGAAGGGTTCATATTTACGAATCTGAGCAGTTTCCAAACTATGCTTTCTATGCAACCCCAATTGTTAATGGTGTTGAGCTTGCAAGTTATCACGATGGGAATGGAACCAGTAAAAACTTTCTTTCTTCTATAAGGAAAGATTATGATGGGGACGGAGTGAGCGATTTTTGGGAAGCAGCCCTAGGAACTGACCATCGTGACCCTACCGACCGAATGACTAATTGGTATGATCCGTCTACCTTAAATCAGAAACTTTATGATATGACCGTTAAATCTGCTGGTGGATTTACTTACAGTGATTTTACCACCTTAAACAACAATCTTAGTGTTCTGCTAGATTCTTCTCGCTTAGTTGATACAGCTGATGGACTAAATGTTAATGCTGCTGACAAATCTTTGAAGTTGGATTTTAACGATATTACAGTAACATCATCTCCCTAGGCTTATCCGCCCCCATAGTTTAACGGATAGAACAGTGGTTTCCTAAACCGTAGATCGAGGTTCGATTCCTCGTGGGGGCGCCATTCTATTTCAGGCATGATTCTGAATTGTATTCATTATTGATTATTGATTACAAAATTGTAAGGTGTGCAATCTTGGTTTAGTTATGAGGAGTGGATGAATTCTTAGGTATTTTCTATTCAATACTACCGCCTTTTATACTCTTGGGCATTGGTGCTTTAGCTCGTGGTCTTGGCTGGTTGAAATCTGAAGCTGATTCCTCTTTAAGCATGATCACTGTGAGGATTCTCTACCCATGTTTCATTTTTTTTCATATAATTGACTCTGAAACTTCATTTGATTCATCCACATTCATAACCGCTTCTTTTGGTTTCATTACCATTCTATTGGGATTCGTTTTATCCTGGTTAGTTGCCTTCGTTTTTCGAATTGATGAAGATACTGCTCCTACTTTTAGATTTTGTTCTGGGATATTTAATTACGGTTTCATTGCTATTCCTGTCGCTATTGCCATTTTCGATAAAGATATAGTTGTTCAAATTATTCTCTTCAATTTAGGAGTTGAAATTGCAATTTGGACTATAGGAATCCTGATTTTATCTGGTCAAAAGTTTACTCTTAATGGAGTTTTTAATCCTCCAGCGATTTCTGTACTAGTTGCTTTACTAGTAGAGGCGATGGGTTGGCAAAAACTTATTCCCTTTTTTACATGGAATGTAATAGAGTCGTGCGCAATGTGTTCGATTCCTGTAGGGTTAATGCTAATAGGTGCCAGTTTTTATAAACTCTTGAGTAGTTTCCATTTTTCTCGTGGATTGAAAGTAGAAATGGGATCTGTCGTTGTGAGAAACTTTTTATTTCCAACAATAGTATTGTTGTATGTTTACATGGGTTACATTCCGGAAGGTATACTCTTCCTAGGTGAAGTCCTTGTCGTACAAGCCGCCATGCCTGCAGGCATCTTTGCAATAGTAATTGTCGGAAATTACTTTGGAGATAAGGACACTGCAATGCGGTCTATTATTGTAACAATGTTCGCGAGTATTTTAACACTCCCGCTTTGGATAATGCTAGGATTTTCTATTTTGGAAAAAAATAAATTTTAGTTCGCAGATTCAGGCGAATCTTCATAACGAGACTTAGCATCAAGAGTTTCAAATATATTAGTCACAGAAGATTTTAATTTGTTGTATTCTTCGGCGTAAATTAAAGAGATTAAGTATTGCTTGAACTCTTTTCTATCCCTTATTATCTTCAAATCCAACTCTTCCATTTCTTGTGCGAACTTGATGTGCATCTTATCAATTTCAGAGTCAAATTTCTTATGTTCTTTTTCAAGATGTTGCTTAACCCTTGCTATTGCTCCTAGGAGTTGTTTGCAGTTTCTGCAATCCTTGGATGTAAAATCATGAAAAGATATTATTCCTGATGCAAGAGCAGCACCAAAGGCAGTCATTTCTAATTCGTTTTTTTGACTTTCTTTGGAAGCCCAACCTTCAATAGCTTTAAGAAGTCTGGTTACTGAAGCTTTGGCTTCTTCTGAATTTGAAATTTGTACTGAGTCGTCGTCCATTAGTGGTGGGGGATTTGTTTGTGTTATAAAGGGATAATTTAACTATTTTTAAAGTGGATTATTTGTCAATGCAAATAGATCAAGATGTTATTATAAAGTACACAATACATTATATCACTAGAGTTCCAAATATTACAGGAAATTAGGTTTTTTTAAGAGATTTTTCATAATCTTGAAGGTAATTCTTCACATTACTACTTAGGATCATTAATCCTAGAATATTTGGAAAAGCCATTCCCAGTATCATGAGATCTGAGAAATCCAAGATATTTGTCGCTGTGATAATGGATCCTAAAAAAGTAAAAATAAGGAACAAAATTTTGTAAATTATTGATGATCGATCTCCGAATAAATAGGCCCAGCATCGCTCACCGTAATAGGACCAAGAAATCATTGTAGAAAAAGCAAAAAGAAATACTGCAAACGATAGAATATAGGGAAACCAAGATATGACACTTCCCATAGCCGCAGAAGTTAGTGCACCTCCTTGATTATTTGTAATCATTTGGGCATTCAGAGGATCCAAATATGCACCTGTTATTATGATAACTAGAGCTGTCATTGTACAAACCACAATTGTATCTATAAATGGTTCGAGCAAAGCAACTGTTCCTTCTTCTACCGGGTGAGAGACTTTGGCTGCAGAATGAGCTATTGCAGCAGATCCAATACCTGCCTCGTTTGAAAATACAGCTCTTTTAATTCCGATGATTAAAACTCCCAGGAATCCACCAAATGCTGCATCTGGATTAAATGCCTGTTCTATAATTAAAATAAGAGCAGAGGGTATCGCTTGTAAATTGGTACATAAAATAAATCCACATGCGAGAAGGTAAATTGCACACATGAAAGGAACAATAAAAGAGGCGACACAGGAAATACTTTTTATTCCGCCTAAAATTACTAAACCTACAAGCAAGCACATTATTAATCCATACAGCCAAGAAAAACTTTCTAGAGCCGGAAAAACAGTTTTTATGAGATCAAGAGATTGAACGACTTGAAATGCATTCCCGCCTCCGAATGATCCGCCTATGCATAAAAGACAAAAAAGCCCTGCTAAAAATCCACCTAAGCCGGCGAGTTTTTTCTCTTTTAAACCTTCGGATAAATAATGCATGGCCCCCCCCATGATTTTACCATCTTTTCTCACTCTGCGGTATTTTTGTCCTAGTGTACACTCGGTAAATTTCGAAGACATTCCCAGGAATCCAACTAGGATCATCCAAAAAGTTGCCCCGGGACCGCCAGTACCGATGGCAATGGCAACCCCGGCAATATTTCCTAAACCAACGGTAGCGGATAAGGCTGTAGTTAAGGCTTGAAAGTGAGAAACCTCCCCAATTTGATTAGGATTATCATGCTTTCCACGAACCAAATCAATTGCATGAATAAAAAGTCGAATATTTACAAATCTGAGCTTTAAGGTAAAAAAAACAGCACCACCTAGCAACCATGCCACGACCAGCGGAATATCAAGGCCTGGAATTGGCCAAAATAAAATAGCAGCTAATGGAGATACGATGTATTCACCAAAAAAGGAATCTATTTTATTTTGAAAACTTGAATTGCTGGAATTGTTAGCAGCAAGTAAAGTTACCGAAGAGAGAGTTAAAAGTAGAGTAGTGCGTATGAATATTTTTATAGGTTCCATCTATTGAGTGGGGGTTGAGCTATTAAAGATTGAAACTATCCAGAATTTGGGGCAAGCATGAACCATCAACCTGAATTTAAAAGAACTGTGATATTATTCCCTACTATCATTATTAGGCATTGGGTCTTTGCATGGATTGCTCACCTAGGGATTTCATTTTTCTTTTTCGCTTCTATTTTGGTACTATTTACAATGTCAGAAGATTCATCTCAGTATTTATCTACCTTATCAGAAGACCCTTTTAAGGCTTTTCAAATTATCCTTTTTCCTTATCTCCCGTGGATTGTCCCAGTATGTTGTTTTACATCAACTATCCTTACTTTTTATATTTTTGAAAATAATCTAGAATGGTCGGGATTAAAGGCATGTTCAGTGTCGCCGTATTGGATCAGCGGAACAATTCTTATACTTGGACTTATAGTCTCACTATTACTTAGCTTTTCAACGATTATTGATAACAGAATGACACAAACTGTAATTGATGAAAACAAGATTGGGTTTGATATGAAAGTTGGAAAGAAGAGTTCATGGTTTTTTCAGTCATTTAATTCAACCAAAATGGAGGGGGAAAACTTACAGGTTTATCTATATGAAGAAGATGGAAATGATGCACTGAGAATTCGTTGCAGTCGTGCCGTTTGGAAACAATCAACAGGATGGACTTTTTACGATGGCGTTTATTTATCATTTCTTACAAACCGTGGACTGCCAATTCCGAGCATGAGAAAAGGTTCAATTGAATGGACAGACGCTGCTGAGGAACTTTTCTTTACGGAGAGACATTCAAGTAAGACTCCCCTTAGGAAAGTTAAGTTTTCTGTACTTAGAATTAAAGAACTTAGTGAGAACCCAATACCTCACCTTCTTGCTAGTGAAAACCCCAAAAATTTATCTTATCAAAACCTTAGGAAAGTTTTATCGGAATATCCAGACCCTAGTTCGAATTTACTGGCACCTACACGTTATCGATATGCCCAAATGAGTGTAAGTCTCATAAGCAGTGCAATAGCTACATTTATTGCACTTTTAATAGTAGCATCTTCGGAACGCCTAAAGCTAACCACAACCTTGTCACTAGTCCTATTTGGTATGGTAATTTTTTATGTTTCCACGAGGTTTGCAAATTCAGCTGGAACAAGAGGCATGCTCAATGAATGGATAGCTGTTATGTTACCTTATTTTTTGGTCACTACAGTTTTATTCCTTTTTAAATTAAAAAGAAAATATATCTAAATGGATATAAGAAATTCTTAAAATTCAACTTCTCTAATTTGAATACTTTCCACGATCTTACTGTGTGCGAAAGCATTAGTTACGGTAACTAGTTGATCGCCTTCTTTAATCCAATCTCCCTCTTTTAATCTCTTAATCGCACTTTGAATTGTAAGTTCTGGGTCCTGATAGAAATTCATCAGAAAAGGTTCTATTCCCCAGATAAGGCGTAATCTACGATGTAATCCTTTCACATCTGTAAAGGCAAAGAGAGGCGCTCCGTTCGGACGTAGTGCTCCGAGCTTAGCGGCTAGATCTCCACTACGAGTAAAGACAAGAACTGCGGCGTTATCCAAACGCATTGCGAGCATGGCTGCGGATCGAAGCATTTTCGCTTTGGGGCGAAAGAGTTTTAGCTCTTTAGTAAGTCCTGGTTGAATCTCTTCTTCCATTCTTGATGCGATTCTTGTGAGCATTTTTACACATTCAATTGGATACTTTCCGGTGGTTGTCTCTCCGCTTAGCATGATACAGTCAGCTCCTTCGTTTACGGCATTTGCGACATCACTGATCTCTGCTCGCGTGGGAACTGGGGATTCAATCATCGATTCCAGCATATGCGTGGCAACAATGACTGGTTTTCCTGCAGCTAAACATGCTCCAACTGCTTTTCTTTGGATGATTGGTAAATCCTCAAAGGCACACTCAATTCCAAGATCACCTCTTGCGACCATAAGAGCGTCTGCTGATTGGATAATTTCTTGAAGGTTATTAACTCCTTTATGATCTTCGAGTTTAGCAATTATTTGAGCGTCTGATCCATTATCACGGAGGAAACTTCTAAATAAGTCTACTGAATCAGCATCTCTTGTAAAAGAAAGAGCAAAGTAATCGTGCATACATTCGATTCCGACAAGTGAATCTCTTCGGTCTTTTTCTGTTAAAGAAGGGAGTCCAGTCTCAATTCCTGGTAAATTGACATGCCTTCTACTTTTGAGAATAGAATCCTGCTGAACTTGACACCTAATTCTTTCAGCAGATGAATCCAATACTTCGAGCTGTATGAGCCCGTTATCTACCATCACGGTATCTCCTTCCTTTATATGCTCAGATAATTTGTCATAATTAACTTCAATTTGCCAGATACCATCTGCGGTTGGAGGGTTTGGTTGTGCGATGAAAACTAAGTCCAACAGATCATCTTTTTTGATTTCTAACTCTTCGTGAAGGTACCCCGTCCTAATCTCTGGACCTTTCACATCCATCATTATCGCAGGTTCTCTATTTAATTCTTGTCCGACCGACCGAATGCGTTTTGATATTATTCTAATCCAATCGTGGTCGGCATGAGCCATGTTTAAACGAATCACATCAACACCTTCGTTGATTAATTTTGCGAGCATTTCCTCGCTTTCGGTAGCAGGCCCAATCGTCGCAATAATTTTTGTTTGTCGGCTTATTTTTTTCATACTAAGTGTGGTTCTGCAGTAGATGGGTCTATGATGTAAGTTTCAAACTTGTTTCGCTGCCCTTTCAAACCCTTGAATTTTTCACGGACTTTATCAATGTTATTACAGTCTTTACTTAAATGCATGAGGAAAATCTTCCGCCAGCAAGGGCTTTCGTAAGAGTCCAATAGTTCAAATGTTGATTGGTTAGATAGATGCCCATGTCGACTTTGAATTCTTTGCTTGAGGCTCCAGGGTCTTTTAATATCTGCTTCAAGCATTTGGGGACAATAATTAGATTCTATAACAAGAATCTTTGCTTGTCGAATACGCTCGCGAACTAAAGTGGGTACAAAGCCTAGATCAGTTACCCATGCTAAGCTACCGTGTTGTTCAAATAGATCATCTTTTCCCCATTGGAAATAAAACCCAACCGGGTCATAGGCGTCATGGGGAATACTGAATGGATGAATTTTAAAGTGTTTAAATTCAAAGGATTTACCAGTTTCGAATACTTTCCAGTTGGGTTTTCGAGGAAGTTTTGATTGCACTGCTTGAATGGTATCTCGATTTGCAAAAACTGGTAGTTGCTGAAATTTTGACAATCCCCTTATTCCGGCACTGTGATCACTATGCTCATGGGTAAGGAATACTGCATTTAATTCTTCCAAAGTCGTTCCCTGTGCATTGAGGAGGGTTTGTAACTTTCTTGCTGAGAGTCCTGCATCAATGAGGATTTTTGATTCACCCACTTCGAGTAGACCTGAATTTCCCGAACTGCTTGATCCTAAAATCTTAAAATTTACATCCACGGAGTATTCACTTACGCTACTATCATATGAAAAGCCAATCTGAACTTTAATTAATTTATTTCTATTTAAATGAGCGAGTGGTTCGACAAAGTAGATCAGAATGATCGAGTAATTGGAAGGGTTAGTCGACATTATGCCCATCTTCATGGAGTAAACCACCGTGCAGTTCACCTTTTTATTCAAGATCAAGAAAGCAAGTGGGTGATCCAAAAACGTTCTTCTATCAAGGACCTAGAGCCAAATCTTTGGACAACGAGTTGTTCTGGTCATGTGGATTCCTGTGAAAATTATACTCATGCGGCAATAAGGGAATGTAAAGAAGAGCTAGGAATCGTACTCGCAAAACAAAACCTTGTTGAGATTCTAAGATGCAGTCCTTGTGAAGAGACTGGGATGGAATTTATAAGGGTTTATTTTGTAAATGTAAAATTTGATTCATTTTCCACGAATAAACATGAGGTTGAAAAACTAGAAGTATATGAATTATCTAGCTTGCGGAGAAAGTGTATGCAGCAAGAAGAAATTTTTTCGAAATCCTTTCTGCACATTTTCAAATTAGCCTATTCGAAGCTATGTGCCTTACAAGAGTGATAGTTGCGATGAGTCTGTTTCACTCATTGGGTCAACTCCGGTGACTTCCCATCCCTTGGGTGTTAAAACCCTGCCCTGGGCGGTCCTTTTAAGGTAACCCTCTTGAATCAGAAAAGGTTCATGAACTTCTTCTAAGGTATGTTCTTCCTCGCCGACACCCACCGCAATTGTTCCCAAACCAACGGGACCACCGCTGTAGTTTCGTGCCATAAGTAATAAAATCCTCTTATCCATCTCATCTAAACCGCGATGATCGATTTCTAGTAATTCCAGTGCTTGACTTGCAATTTCTTTATCAATTTCACCATTAGCTCTTTGCTCTGCAAAATCACGAGCGAAGTGAATAAGATTATTTGCAATGCGAGGAGTTCCTCTTGCTCGAGAAGCAACTTCTACTGCTCCATGTTCATCAATTGAGCAGTCGATTAGTTCACAGCTTCTTTTAACAATCTTTGTTAAATCTTCACGACCGTAATAATCAAGCCTGGTTTGTAGGGTAAACCTACTTCTCATCGGAGAAGTTAATAAACCTACTCTAGTTGTGGCACCAATTAGGGTAAAGCGAGGAATATCCAATCTTACACTGCGGGCGTTCGGTCCCTGGTCTATCATTATATCGATTCGATAATCTTCCATTGCAGAGTAAAGGTATTCTTCAACAGTTTTCGGTATTCGATGGATTTCATCGATAAAAAGAATGTCACCCTCCTGTAGATTCGTCAGTAATCCGGCTAGGTCTCCAGGTTTATCGATGACAGGTCCGGAAGTTACCCTAACTTCTTTTTGCAATTCATTTCCAATTATATGAGCAAGCGTAGTTTTACCTAGACCAGGGGGACCACAAAGAAGAATATGTTTTAGAGGTTCCTGTCGGTTCGCAGCTGCACCAACCATTATTTGTAGTCGGTCAATTGTTTTTCTCTGACCAGTAAAGTCTTCAAACGAAGGTGGACGTAGAGCCGCATCAATTGCTCCCTGCGAACCTAGTGCTTGTTCGATAAATTCAGATCCCTTGGGTTCGTCTTCATTCATTTGTAATTATGATTGATTGTTAGAAGAAATGGAATTGGGTAGTTCAGATTCAGGTAATCTTTCCACCATTGCTCCAAGTTTTTTTAACTTCTCTTCAAAAGTTTCATAACCTCTATCCAGATGGTAAATCCGCTGTACCCATGTTTCTCCAGTTGCAGCAAGTCCCGCGAGAATAAGAGCGGCACTTGCTCTAAGATCAGAGGCCATGACCGGTGCTCCAGTAAGTTTATTAGTACCACGAATAATTGCACTTGAGCCTTCGATAGAAATATGAGCGCCCATTCTTAAGAGTTCAGGGACATGCATGAAGCGGCTAGGATAGACTCTTTCAGTTATTACACTCAATCCCTCGGTTACCGACGCTAAAGCACAAATTTGAGCCTGAAGGTCAGTTGGAAAACCGGGGTAGGGGAGGGTTACAACTTCCAAAGGATTCAATTCCGAAGGATCACAAATTATATGTGCACTGTCATGTTTACATAATAGTTGTAATCCCGATGTTTTAAACAAATCAAAAAATGAGCCTAAATGTTTGCTATCGATACCTTCAACTTTTACATCTCCACCAGTTATAGCACCTGCAATCAGGTATGTCCCGGCTTCAATTCGGTCAGGCATTACGGTATGCTTACATCCATTTAGTTTTTCGACGCCTTCGATGACTAATCGATGAGAACCAATTCCTTCAATACAAGCTCCCATTGTTTTAAGCATGCAGCAAAGATCTGCAATTTCAGGTTCACACGCAGATCCTTCTAAGACTGTATGCCCGGGAGTTAGAACTGCAAGCATGACTGCATTTGCAGTTCCAGTTACGGTACTACCATGCCTCCCTCCAATAAAAATGGTATTTCCAGAAATATTTTTACCCTCAACTTTTACAATACCTCCAGAAAGCTCCACCTCTGCCCCCAACCCTTGAAGAGCTCTAACATGAAGGTCAATGGGTCTGTTTCCAATTACGCACCCACCTGGCATCGGTATTTCAGCTTTTCTTAGTCTAGCAACAAGAGGACCAAGCAAGCATATGGATGCTCTCATTTTTCGCACTAACTCGTAGGGCGCGTGATGAACGATAGTAGATGGTCGTATGCTCCATGAGTTAGAGTCGATACGAACTACATCTGCTCCTAACTCGGTTAGGATTTCAGCCATGAAGTTTACATCGCTAAGATCAGGGACATTTTCTAATATTGTTTCCTCGTCAGTCAGTAAGGAGGCTGCAAAAAGAGGTAATGCAGAATTCTTGGAGCCACTAACTTTAACAGTACCTTTTAGCGGGTGACCTCCTTTTATTTGAAATACATCCATTTTTCTTGGGATGTTAGTTGATCATATTCAACTACCAAATATTTTTGAAATAAATGAGCTTAATTTCGATTTCTCTGGTTCTGTAGACTTAGGTTTCTCTTTCGTTCTTGAGCGGTTCTTTCGCTCATTTGGTTTATCACTATCTTTACTTTTTGAATACTCGTTTCTTTTGGATTGATGTTTGTCCCGATCTTTTGGGTTCCGTTTTCTTTTTGGATGAGACTTTGATTCGCCTCGCTTATTATCTTTTGTAGGACGTGAATCTCTATCTCTTGATTCATTAGAATCTGAACGATTACGGGGAGAGTTTCTCCTTCTGTCGTTAGAGCGATTCGGCTGACGTTTATTCCTAGTTTCTCTCTCGGTAGATGCGGTGGGTTTGGTACCACTCAAATCATCCGTAAGTTTTTCGTTTGAACTAACTGAAATTTCGCCTATCGGCTCGGCGCTTGATTTTGAACTAGAACCTGATTCCAAAGGCTTTTCGTTGGCTCTGTACCATCGTGACCTAATGTTGGATTTCTGAGATGTGGACATTCTTTTATATGGTTTTGTATATGTTGATGATCGCACGATGAGTTTTTATGAATGTGCGATGTGTGATAAAACTTTTTACACCTTAAATTTTATTTTGTTTAAGAACTTTAGAATTATTTAATTCGAAACCTCTTGCAACCTCCGAAACAATCGTAGATATGAAACGGATGGACAAGATGGACGAAATTTTTCAACTCCAAGAACAACTTAATCAAAGAATTGGAGTTAATATGAGTGAAATGAACGATGAGGATCGAACCAAGTGGATCCTTAATTACATCAGGGCGATGCAACAAGAACTCGCAGAACTTACCGATTCAGTTCCATGGAAATGGTGGGCCAAATATCAGGATTTTGACAAGCAAAATGCTCGAGTGGAAATTGTCGACCTGTTCCATTTTCTGATTTCAATGGCTCAAGTTATGGGAATGAGTGCTGATGATGTTTTTGCTGCCTATTTGAAGAAAAATAAGGTAAACCATGATCGGCAGGACAGCGGATATAAAACTAAAGACGAGGATGATTCTCGTCACATTTAGCCTTAATTTATTTATCTATTACAGAGATCCAAGCAATGCAGCACATCGGGATTTCTTGCGGGCTATCTTGTTCTTATGAACGATGTTTGTTTTGTTGGCTTTCTCTAATGCAGAAATGAAGGCAGTGCCAGCTTTAGTAGCTTCATCCTTGTTCTTCCCTTCGACAGCACCAACGAAATGTTTCTCGAGAGTTTTTAGTTTACTAGCAACTGCACGATTGCGAAGGTAACGAGCTTTATTTTTACGGATATTTTTTAGGGCAGATTTAGAGTTGGCCATTTGATCAAAATAGGATTTACGGCGGTTGGGTCAATTGTAATGTGGTTTAAATGAATTCCGAGAAGATGTAAGCCGGATTCTGTAATTCTGTAATTCGAATTGTCACTCATTTATCTATCTTCTTACGAAGATTCTCCAAAATGGAGATGCGGCGTACCCGAAACCATTAGGCGGACCACCTCGTTCCCTATTTCGCCTTGCATCGGACTGGGTTTACATAGCCCACTAAGTTGCCCTCGTGGCGGTGGGCTTTTACCCCACCATTTCACCCTTACTCGCATAAACGAGCGGTTTATTTTCTGTTGCACTAGCCGTGAACTTGCTTTTAAGCAAGCACCCCTCGCTTTCACAAGGAATCCTGTCCTGTGATGTCCGGACTTTCCTCTATACCATTTTGCAATAATACAGCGAATGACCACTTCTCGGAAATTTTCTAGAACAAGTAACATTTACCGTTCTACGTATACAATTCTACCACATTGATCACATTGTGTGAGTTTCTGTTCAACCAAAACGGTAGAGATTACATCATTTGATACTCTTAAATTACAACCTGAGCATTTTTGATCATTTAACGGTGCGAGATAAGGAGCACTTGAAACAATTTTTTTCACACGATCATACGCTCGGAGCATATCTGTCAAAACTTTTGATCTTGCTTCTTGAATTTCTTGTTCAATAGCAACAATTTCAGACTCTACTTGTTGAATGCGCTTTTCGAAGTTTGCTCTTTGTCTTTCAAGATCAACGACTTTAAGGGCAATTTTCTCTTGAGCCACTTTGGCTGTTGCACTGGCATCATCTATCTTTAACAAAATTTCAATTTGTTCATCCTCTTTTGCGGATTGTTGTTCGATTAGTACACCAATTTCATTCTCGAGAGCTTTGTATTCTTCGTTTTTTTTGACTTCGAGTTGCTTGTTTTTATTTTTGGCGATTTTATCGCTTATTTGAAGTAATTCTTTTTCTAAAGAATTGTTATTAGCTTCGAGTTCTTTCCATTCAAGTACAGCAAGGTCGATTGAATCTTGTTCAATTTTAATCTTTTGATCCATTCTAACAAGATCGTCCGGTAAAAGTTTTTTTTCTTCAATTAATTTACCATGGCGACGATCTCTGCCGTGCAATAAAAGAAGTTCTTGGAAGTCTGTGTCGTTTGAAAGCATATACAATTAAAAGTTTCTATAATTAGGATGACTGAATCCTAAAATCTTCACAAGAACATTGAGATACTTTCTTTGTGTTGAGCTTTTTTCAATCTTTTGATCTATTTAGATTTATGACTGATGAATTGGGGACATTGGAAGACGCAATACTTGCATTTACTTTAGATGACACGGACGAGGCTTTAAGAATTCTACATGAGTTGGCATCCAGGAATCCAGATTCTGTCGATGTATGGAGAGCGTTGGCTGAAGTAGAACTTTCAACTGGAAAACTTGAAGAAGCTGAAAATGCATGTCGAAAAGCTATTCAATTAGACGCTGAAGATCTCACATCAATGGTTAGCTTAGCTAGAATTCTTGTTAAAAAAGGAGATAAAGAGGGTGCTGAAGAAGCTTCATCCAAAGCAAGAGTTCTCGGGTGGAAGGAAGAACTTGCACAACAAAAAGATGATCAGTAATCTAATTTTGATACATTGTTAATATGCCTACCAAAAAACATAGTTTAGATTTCGAAAAGCCTCTAATGGATCTTGAAAAGCAACTTGATGATCTCCTTCAATCTTCGCAAAGCTCAGACCTTGATTTTTCGCAAGAAATCAAGGCTATTGAAAAAAAAATAGATCTTACCAAAAGAGAAGTTTATTCAGATTTGAGTTCTTGGCAGAAGGTTCAACTTTCACGGCACCCTAATCGACCTTTCTCTTTGGATTATATCGAGAGGATCTTTTCTGACTTTCAGCCCTTGCATGGAGATCGTCTATTTAAAGAAGATTCTGCTATCGTTGGTGGACCTGCTAAACTTGACGGTGAAAGGATAATGATACTTGGTCAACAAAAGGGGCGTAATACCGATGAAAATTTGAAAAGGAATTTTGGCTGTCCAAACCCCGAAGGATATCGAAAAGCTTTGCGTTTGATGCGAATGGCCAGTCGATTCAAAATGCCGGTGATTTCATTTGTTGACACCCCGGGAGCTTTTCCTGGAATTGAAGCAGAGGAAAGGCATGTTGCTGAAGCAATTGCAGTGAATTTGCGGGAGATGGCTACCTTAAATACACCGATCATTGTTGTGGTGATAGGCGAGGGCGGTTCAGGTGGTGCCCTAGGTGTTGCAGTCGCAGATCATGTTATGATTTTAGAAAATGCATACTACTCAGTCATTTCTCCAGAAGGTTGTGCTGCAATCTTGTGGAAGGACCGTTCTTTTGCATCACAAGCGGCAGAAGCACTCAAACTTGACGGTCAACAACTTCTTGACCTTGGTGTTGTGGATCAAATTTTAGAGGAACCTACAGGTGGTGCTCATCGTAACTGGGATGAAATGGCTTTAACTATTAAAACTTCCCTTGTGACCGCAATTCATGGACTGAGGAAGTCAAACGACCTTTTATCAAGTAGATACAATAAATTTAGAAGGATGGGTAAGTTCCAAACTTTGTGAGTTGGGCCGTGTAAATTAGAATTTACGGGAATCTTCGTTTTGGTCGATCACGCCAATGATGTCAGTTCTCAAACGATTATTCATAAGTTGTGCGCTCTCAATTTTTCTTAAAAGTTGATTATTACTTTGATTCAGATTGGAAATCTGACGATTATATTCAAATTCCCTCTGCTGAACGCCTCTTAGCTCACTCATAAGTCTTTGATTTTCAGTTTCGGCATTTTGAAGTTGCCCTTGCAAGATTTTATCCCGTGAGGAAAGTTCAACGATTTCTGACTGAAGGTTTTCAGTTTCCATCGCAAGTGCCTCTAACTCTTGCGTACCTTGCTGTTCAAGGGAACGTAAATCATTTTCAAATTTTCGATTACGGTTCTCAATTGCCATGAGATTTTCATTAAGAACTCTTTCACTAGCTACAGATTGATTCAGTTGAATTTCAAGTTTTCTGGATTTATCTTTGTAGAATCCAGATTCCTCTCTAAGGGCACTTGCTTCTGCAAGCAACCTTTGGTTTTCTGAGTCAATTTCGCGTACCTTTAAAACTAGTCCCTGCTCGTTTGTTCCCATATTTTGCAATTCCAATCTCATTAGATCTATACCTTCCTGGAGGGAACTATTTTCAGAATCTAGCGAATTTGATTTTGCTAGCAACATTTCGTTGGCATCCCTCAATCCAAGTAACTGTTCGGTTATTCTAGATTCTTCTATTCCAAGTGATGTAAGTTCGGAACGAAGGGCTGATAATTCTCCTTTGAGTGCGGATGCTGTTGATTTAAATTTTTGGTTTTCAGCGTTCAAACGAGATAATTCAGACTTAAGACTTTGTTGTGCTAGATTCTGCGATTCCAATTGTTCTTCTTTGCGAGCAACTGTAAACTTTAATTCGTTATTCAGGTCCCTTAGGCTTTGTATCTCTGCAGAGACACTATCGTTTTCAATTTCTGCTTCATTCATGCGGTTTATTGCATTTTGTTTCTCGGAATTCAAAAGATTTAGACGGTCATTGAGGAGATTTTCTTGCCCAGACAGTCTTGCAACTTCACTTCTTGCGTTAGTTAAATCATCTTTAAGTTTGGAAGCATCAATTGAAACCGAGCTTAATTCATTATCCTTACTTTTCAGAATCGCCTCTAAGTCAGAAACTTTTTCTTTAGCAGTTGATTTATCAACTTTTGCATTTGCAAGAGTTTGTTTTAACAGAGTAATTTCATCTTCAAGCTTATCATTGCTGAGTGATAGCTTTTTATTGTCTGCTTCTAAGCTTTTATTCTCAATAAGTAAATTATCAGCTCTTCTTTGGATAGTACTTTTTCCAAGTTCAAGGTTTCTAATTTTAGAATAATTTGTTTTGTCATCGCCTTCCCTAACCCGTTTTTCATTAATCAACTTTCTGTTTTCGATCGAAAGTTCCTTGTTTTGTTGTGCAAGGACTTGTTCATCTGCTTTCATTTCCTGAAGTTGCCTTCTTAATCTTGCATTAGTGTCGTCCAAATATTTGTTGCTGTTATCTGATCGCATCCGCTCTTGCTTAATCTTGTTAAGTTGTGTTTCGAGAGCCGCTGCTTTAGCTATTGTGTCTTTTAGTTTCTCTTGTGCCTGAGGGTCTAAAGATGTTGAAGGTTGAACTTCTTTAGATTGATTAATTAAGAGACTTCTAGTTTTTTCAATGAGTGCATTATGCTTAGCTACCAATTGATTATATTGATCAACCAAGTATTCAGGGTTTCGGAGCTGAGCATCGGTTTGGCCACCAGATTTCAATACGGTTAAACTAATTAAAGTGAATATAACTGATAACTTTGTCATTTAATTCAATTTTTCATTCTTAGGTGTATTAAACAAGCAGAAATTTTTATTTCTTGATAAAACTAATCTTGTTTTGCACATGCACGTGTAATTCTGTCATTTATAGCTAGTGATAAATCGTCACCTTCTACTAAAAGAATCAAATGTATTTTCTTGAAATTTTGAGTATCGGCTTCATGAAGACTCTTAAAAAGTGAGCGTCCGACTTCTTCAAGAATTCCTTTTTCAGACAAGCTCCAAGTAGTACATTCAAATTTATTTAATCTTTCTACTGCATCTTGAGAATACACTAACACAAGTTCATTTCGATGAAGTTCATTTGACTTTATACAACTTCCCAATGAGCGATGAAGCATTGTTGGAGTCTTTGGCGAGTAATGTTTTAAATTATTACCTGGAGACTTGTGAGAAAATTTGCCTGATTTCAAATTATCATGACCTGTCGATATATAGGAAGAAAGGCAGTCTTCTATTTCTCCTGTAGTTACATGTCCAGGCCTTAAAATCGTAGGGACTTTAGAAGATAAATCAATCACTGTTGATTCTAGACCAAGGGCAGTTTGTCCATCGTCGAGAACTGGAGGGCATTTGGACCCAAACATTTCTATAACTTGGGCTGATGTCGTCGGGCTAGTTCGATTTGAAGGGTTTGCACTAGGTGCCGCTAGCGGAAAGGCAAGTTCGTTCAACATCCTGCGAAAAACTTTATTTGAAGGCGACCGGATACCAACAGTGTTTAAAGACGCAGTTACATTTTCTGGAATGATATTCTTTTTATTTAATAATAGAGTCAGCGGTCCAGGCCAAAATCTTTCTGCTAAAATTTCGGCATTTTTTGTAATTACAGCATATGGTCTTGCCTCATCTAATCCTGAAATATGCAGGATTACAGGGTTGTTAGCTGGGCGCCCTTTTAGTCGAAAAATTTTATTTACAGCCTCAGATTTTAAACCATTGGCTGCTAAACCATAAACTGTTTCGGTTGGCAAAACCGCTAAATTGCCATCTACAAGGTTTCTTTTACATTCAGAAAACGAAGAAAGCAAAGTACTTATCAGTGTAAGAGTTGTAAGTGTCTTGCTTTTTTGATTAGCTTAGAAACTTTTCTTTGCTGCATAGGGGTTAATCCCGTGTATTTAATTGGAAGTATTTTACCAGTGTCGGTTGTGTATTTTGCGAGTGATTGTGTATCAAACACATCGTAATCTTCCGGATTTTTGCTTTTTGCAGGTACATTTTCTTCTGTAGACATCACATCATTCTGAATCTTTCGCTAAGTTTTGCAATATCAATTATTCTTAACTTCTAAGTTGAAATTATTTATTGACGGAAGATGCCTTCGGATACATTGTTGGGGATATGAAAGTTGTATCGTCAATCAAAACTCTCAAAAATCGGCATCCCGATTGTAAAGTCGTTCGTCGAAGAGGTCGCTTGTATGTAATTAACAAAACTAACCCTCGCTTTAAAGCTAGGCAAGGCTAAGAAAAGTGAAGAAGGATATACACCCAAACCTGAATCCTGTTTGCTTTGTTGATGTTTCGACTGGCAAAAAGTTTCTTTCAAATTCTACAGCTTCTTCCAAGAAAACGGAAAACATCGATGGTGTGGATTTTCAAGTAATAGTTCGAGATGTGACGATGGACTCTCATCCTGCTTACACAGGAGAAAAACGATTTGTCGATACCGCCGGAAGAGTAGAGAAGTTTCAAAGTAAATTTTCTCGGAAAAGATAGGTTTAATTTTACTTTTTTCGATCATTCCTGTTTATTGAGATGTGTTCTCATTAGCAGTTATTTTTCTTTCGCTCGTATATCTTGCGAATGCATGTTTTAGTTTTGAAGATGTAAGTTTGATTAACTCGGGTTCGTTTTATCAAGGTTCTGACAAAGGTCAGCAAGATGAATCTCCCAAGCATATTGTAAGATTATCAAGTTTTTACATTGATCGTTTCGAGGTGTCGATAAAGCAATGGGGAGAAGTTACAGACTCTTCTTTTTCGGAGGGTTATCAATTTAGCGAAAGTCAGCAATTTCCTAAAAGAGGCCCTGGTTGGTTCACTGGTGCGGATCGTCTAGATTTTCCAATGAATATGATTTCTTGGTTCGACGCGGTAAAATGGTGTAATGCTCGATCTGAATATATGGGTAGACTACCATTATACTATGATTCTGATACCAATGATATAATCAGAAACCAAGATCTTAGTTCTTTGACTAATGTCTCAGTCTATTGGAATCGGAGTGGATATCGTTTACCTACTGAGAGCGAATGGGAAAAGGCGGCTAGAGGAATTGCTTCTGGTTATAAATTTCCTTGGGGTAATTCAATCGATGGCAGTATGGCTAATTATAAACTGAGTGGTGACCCATTCGACGATGGTTCAACTCCAGTAGGTTACTACAGTGGTAGGCAGGAAATAGTTTCACGCGCCGCAAGTTTTGGTGGAGAAAGCAGAGCAACTGGAGATATGAAGAATTTCTATAACTTATATGATGTCGTTGGAAATGTAAGTGAGTGGTGTTGGGACTGGTATGATAGTAGTTGGTATGACGATTCCAAAAATTCTCATCGTGATGACCGTGGACCATCAAGAGGGCAACTTTCAGTTGTTGACCCGGTTAAGGTTCATAGAGGTGGAGGATTTAAAAATGATAATTCGAGTGAATTGGGTGAATCTTTACGCATTGCCTTTCGGGGAGTTGCTTACCCTAGAGAATATTCTACAAGTATCGGAATCCGTACAGTTAGGGGAGATTTTAATGATCCTTTATGGGCTGATTCAATTCCCACAAAGTCTAGTTTTTGGATGCATTTGGATTGGTTGGGTTACTATTATAAGTTTGAAAACTCATGGACATATTTTTCTCAGATAGGGTGGGTTTACCCCTATGGAAATGGTTCTTATGATAATTGGTTGTTTTATCACGAAGCAAAATCTTGGTTATGGACGAGTAAAAGGGTTTTCCCATGGCATTTTCATAGTGAAGACAAGGTTTGGTATGAATTAATTGATGAAAATGGAGAGTTTACCCATTTTAAATCACAGGATTCAGAAAAAAAAATCATGCTTAAACATGATTAAATAGGGCCTCGGAGGCTTATTTCTAAAAAAAAAATTAAAACTCTTGACGCGCGGTCAACAAAAGGGTTTTTTGGAAAGCTTTCCCTAATTTAGGGTTGTTCTTTGAAAGTTATTTTGTGTGATCTATATAGATGGGTCACCGGTCATATTTTTTTGAATTATAAATCGAGTCGTTTGACTCGAGCCTGTGCGTTAATTCGCACAACTCTCTATTGGAGAGTTTGATCCTGGCTCAGAGTGAACGCTGGCGGCATGGTTAAGACATG
>ERZ807291.3674-NODE-3674-length-21294-cov-17.259428_pt1 | contig 21294 bp, 20 predicted proteins | sample MGYA00521257_ERZ807291 | MGnify/ENA primary metagenome ERZ807291 (study PRJEB31413, sample SAMN03169783) | marine metagenome | biome: Marine; feature: Water; material: Subsurface seawater | place: North Sea | collected 2011-04-28 | depth 1 m m ... | reverse complement strand
CGCAACATCACCATCGATCCTGATGCAGCTACCAAAGAAGAGGTAGAGGCAGCATATGATGATCTGATGTCTGACAAGTACGGACGGTTCTACCTGTTTGACCACTTCGGATCGACGGGCATGGACATCATTACCAACCGCATCCGCTACATGAACAAGGCGTTGGGCTGTGACATCATCTTCCTAGACCACATCTCGATCTTGGTCTCTGGGCTGACTGGTAAGGTCACAGATGAAAGACGCCTGGTAGATGACATCGTCACACATCTACGAACCACAGTAGTCCAGGAGTTAGGCATCAGCCTGTTCCTGGTTAGTCACTTAAAGAGGCCCATGTCAGAAGCGGGTCACGAAGGTGGTGCCAAAGTCCAGCTATCACAGCTGCGGTCTTCTCACTCAATTGCCCAGCTGTCCGACTTCTGCATTGGCCTACAGGTAGATGCTGAAGACCCAACATCAGGTGGACGTGAACTGGTGGTTCTCAAGAACCGTTTCACTGGTGAGGTCGGGTTCGCTGGTGAACTAAAATACAATCGGGACACTGGTCGGCTTATCGATACCGACGACGAAATCCCCTTCTAAAAAACTAAACATCGACAACAAAGGAGAACGCTCATGGGCGAACAAATACCTATGTCTTTTACTGACACCAGTGTGGATGCACTTGCTTCCATTGATGTGACCAAATTGGAGCGAATTGTACTCACTGCCATTAAGAAATTTGGCAACAAGGGCTGCATTTCTGACGAAGTTCTGCTGGGCCTCCCAGGCTACAGATACTCATCAATCACAGCGCGTTACCGCTCTTTGATCGACAATGGCCTGATCGAAATCGTCGGGACACGTAAGGGGGTCTCTGGCCGTCAGCAGCGGGTCTATCGGGCAATCAAAGTATCTAAGGGTGAAGCGCATGCATGAATACAAAATGAATGAATATCAGGCCGATGCTGCAGCCACGGCAATCTACAAGTGGAAAGTCATCTACCCTGCACTGGGCCTGGCTAATGAAGCTGGAGAGGTCTTGGGTAAGCTGAAGAAGTTGATCCGCGACAATGACGTCCGGTTTGATGGTAAAAGCAGGGTCACAGACAAGCAACGTGTTGAGCTATGTGCGGAACTTGGTGATGTTCTTTGGTACATCTCGAACCTATCCCGTGACCTGGGGCTGACCCTCAACGACGTCGCAGCGATGAACATTGAGAAGCTACAGTCCCGCAAGGATCGTGGCGTCATTGGTGGGTCTGGGGACAACCGTTGAGTGGTTGCTGGATCTGGGATCTCGAAAGTAACGGACTACTGGACACCATCAGCACTATCCACTGCATGGTATTCCGTAATGTTAAGACGAACGAGGTCCGCGCTTTTGGCCCTGGCGAGATTGACCAGGGTCTAGAGTTGCTCGCAACAGCTGACGAAATCATTGGGCACAACGTGATTGCGTATGATTTTCCTGCTGTTGCCTTACTTTACCCAGACTTCACCACCACGGCTAAGATCACGGACACCCTAGTCCTCAGTCGCCTCATCAAAGCTAACATCATGCAAGATGACTTCGAGGGTGAGTTTCGCACAGGGTTCATCAACTTTCCCAAGCGCCTCTATGGATCCCACTCACTACAGGCCTGGGGTCTGCGTGTTGGTAATCTAAAAGGTGACTACACGGGTGGTTGGGAAGAGTTCAGTCAGGAGATGTTCGACTACTGCATCCAAGATACCAACGTCACCCTGACGATCTACAAGAAGTTCATGGCCGCTGGTTTCTCACAAGAAAGCATCGACCTAGAGCATTCCCTTGCCGAGATCTGTTTCCGCATTGGTAACAACGGTTGGACCTTCGACCAGGTGTCAGCTTCTAAACTGTATGGGGAACTGGCCCAGCGCCGTTCCGAGTTAACAGAAGAACTCAACGAGCTGTTTCCACCCTGGGACGTTGAGGAAGAGTTCATCCCCAAGGCCAACAACAAGACACGTGGGTATGTCAAAGGTGAGGTCTTCATCAAGCGTAAGGTCATTACGTTCAACCCAGGATCTCGACAGCACATCCAAAAATGTCTGGTTGAGAAGTATGGTTGGAAGCCAAAAGAGTTCACCAACAATGGTCAGGCTAAGATCGACGACGAGATCTTGGGGACACTTGACTACCCAGAAGCCAAGCGTCTGTCAGAACTCTTCCTGATCAACAAGCGTATCGGGATGCTGGCCGAGGGTAGCCATGCGTGGCTCAAGAAGGTTGACGGGTATGATGGTAAGATCAGGCACACCATCAACAGTGGTGGAACCGTCAGTGGCCGTGCATCTCACAGCAGCCCAAACCTTGCACAGGTGCCATCAGCTGGCTCTCCATATGGCAAGGAGTGTCGCAGTCTCTTTGGTGTCCCAAAGGGCTGGACGCTGTGTGGCTCTGACCTCTCTGGTTTGGAACTGAGGTGCCTAGCCCACTACCTGGACGACGGTGGTGAGTACGCAGCACAGGTTCTTGATGGAGACATCCACACCTACAATCAGAAAGCGGCAGGTCTGGCTTCAAGATCCCAGGCCAAAACATTCATCTACGCCACTATGTACGGTGGAGGTTCTACCCTGATAGGCCAGATCGCTGGGGGTGGTGCGCCAGAAGGTGCCAAGCTGAAGAAGGCGTTTGAGACCAGTATTCCTGCTTTCGGAAAACTGCGGTCAAACATTGAAAAGGCCGTGGATCGACGCGGTTACCTCAAAGGTCTCGATGGTCGCCACCTGTATCTTCGGTCAGCACACAAAGGTCTGTCACAGCTACTTCAGAGTGCTGGCGCTGTCCTGTGCAAACGGTGGGTCGAACTCATCGATCAGGAAATCACAAAACAACACAAAGGCGATGCGTACATCTGTGGATGGATCCACGACGAAGTGCAAATCGCATGTAGAACTGAGGAGATAGCAAACGATGTCGGTAATATCACTGGAAGAATGGCAGAGCAAAGCGGCGTTGCTTTCAAAACAAAACTCCCCATCGCCGCAGAATATCAATTGGGAAGAACTTGGGCTGACACCCATTGAACAAATGGACCCTGCAATAGCCACTGCTGTGGGTCTCTTCATCACATTGGATCGCGCTTGGCGTCAGCCCTTCAAGGTTGGCTCCAGGTTTTCACGTGAAGGGTCGTTGCTGATTGCAATTGCTGCTTCCGAGGGCTGGATCACCAACAGCGTTGGCCAGGGTGAATGGGGTGATCGATGGTTAATCACTGAACTAGGGCAAGAGATGAAAGGACAACTGGATGAAATCCTCCAAGAACAATTCACCGACACTACTCATTGATGCCGACCTGTACCTCTACCGTGCCTGTGCAGCTGCAGAGCAAGAGGTTAATTGGGGTGATGACGTCTGGTCTCTGTCTACAGATCTCAAGGTGGCCAAAGAGAACGTCCAGAACTTGATCCAGAAGTGGTGTGAGAAGTTCGAGACTGTAGACTTTGTCATGTGCATCAGTGACCGAGACAACTTCCGCAAGGAGATCTACCCCAACTACAAAGGCAATCGAAAAGGTGTCCGCAAGCCAGTCGGCTACAAAGCATTGGTACAGTGGACACGTGATGTCTACGTCAGCCACACAGAAGCCTTCTTGGAAGCCGACGACGTCATGGGCATCCTTGGTACAAACCCAGAAGCTAACGGCATCATCATCAGCGACGACAAGGATATGAAGACCCTCCCAGGTCGCCTGTACCGCCCAGTGACTGATGAAAGCCTGACGATCACTCAAGAGCAAGCAGACCACTCTTGGTATCTCCAGTGCCTAACTGGGGACACCACTGATGGCTACTCTGGTTTGTCTGGTGTTGGCCCTAAGACAGCCGAGAAGATCCTGGGGCAAAGGCCAACCTGGGAAGCTGTCTTGAATGCCTATTTAGGCAAAGGGATGACCTACGAGGACGCCTTGGTTCAGTCCAGGTTGGCACGGATCCTACGCTACGAGGATTGGGACCAAACAACCTCAACCATCAACCTATGGGAGCCAGAGCATGTCTCAAGACCCAGTGAATAGCCCACCACATTACAACAGTGGGTCTATTGAGTGCATCGATGCAATGGCCGCAATGGCTAAAGGCAGCGGTGTCCCAGAGCACCCTGCGTACCTCTGGCAGAACAGTTTCAAGTACCTCTGGCGCTGGCCTTACAAGTCCAAGCCCATCGAAGACCTGCACAAATGCCGTTGGTACTTAGATCGCCTCATCTCCCACATTGAACATGAACACACGAAAGATAATCAATGATCCGTAATAGCTCAGACCAAGACTATGGCCCAAAGATCTCCATCTCCGAAGAGATCCATGCCATGAAGTACCGATCAAAAGGTGAGACATTTCCAGAGGCAATGGCACGTGTTGCCGACGCCCTCAAAGACGACGACAAACATTTTGAGGCACTCAAGAACATCCTCTACACACAGAGGTTCCTACCAGCTGGGCGTGTGCAGTCTGCTATGGGTGCTCCACGTCGTGTGACACCGTACAACTGCTTCGTCAGCACCACCATAGAAGACAGCATGGAAGGCATTATGTCGGCAGCACACTACGCTGCAAAGACTATGCAGATGGGTGGTGGCATTGGGTATGACTTCAGCACCCTGCGTCCCAAAGGTGCCCTGATCAAGAGCCTGGACAGCCGCTCCAGTGGCCCAATGTCCTTCATGGGTATCTTCGACGCCGTGTGTAAGACCATTGCTTCCGCTGGCCACCGTAGAGGCGCACAGATGGGTGTCTTGCGTGTAGACCACCCAGACATCGAAGAGTTCATCTCAGCCAAGAACAACAGTACCGAATTGACCCAATTCAACATCTCTGTGGGTGTGACTGATGCATTCATGCAAGCTGTGAAAGACGACACAGACTTCGACCTGGTGTTCGATGGTCAGGTGCACAAGACAGTCCGTGCAACAGCACTATGGGATCAGATCCTGCGTTGCACATGGGACTGGGCCGAGCCAGGTATCCTGTTCATCGACCGCATCAACCAGAAGAACAACCTGCACTACTGTGAAACAATCGCAGCGACTAACCCGTGCGGTGAGCAACCACTGCCACCGAATGGCGCATGTCTGCTTGGGTCGTTCAACTTGGTAAAGTATGTGGTCGCAAACAACGACTTTGCTGGTTACCTCTTTGACTTCACGGCACTGGAAAAAGACATCCCACATGTCGTCCGCGCTATGGACAACGTGGTGGACCGTGCGTCCTACCCACTGCCAGCACAAGAGAAGGAAGCCAAAGACAAGCGTCGGATGGGCCTTGGTGTGACTGGTGTGGCTAACGCCATCGAGGCGCTGGGCTGTGAGTTTGGATCTGAAGGCTTCATGGATCTCTTTGAAGAGATCATGCGGACGATCCGTGATGGCTGCTATCGTGCCTCTGTTGATCTCGCGATTGAGAAGGGTGCATTCCCTCTCTACGACGAAGCCTTACTCGATAGTGCCTTTGCTAAGACGCTACCAGAAGAGATCCGTGAACTGATCAAGAAGCGTGGTATCCGCAACAGTCACCTGTTGTCGGTAGCACCTACAGGCACCATCAGCCTGTCTGCTGACAACGTGTCATCAGGGATCGAACCTGTGTTCTCACACTACTATGACCGCACGATCCAGACCTTTGATGGCCCACGGATCGAACGTGTCGAGGACTACGGATACCGTGACTTTGGGGTCAAAGGTAAGACTGCGGACGAACTGTCTGTGTTCGATCACGTGGCTGTACTCAATTTGGCATCCCAGTACGTAGACAGTGCATGTAGCAAGACCTGTAACGTGGGTGACGATGTCACCTGGGAAGAGTTTAAGGCTGTCTACATGGCTGCTTATGACGGTGGTGCATCAGGCTGCACGACGTTCCGCGCATCAGGCAAACGCTATGGGATCTTGAACGCTGCGACAGCTGAAGAGGTCGTGGAAGAGCCTGTGGCAACTCCAGACAACACTGTGGATGAGAAGGAAGGTGGCGCTTGCTACTTCGATCCTTCGACAGGTCTGCGTAGCTGTGAGTGATGCATTGGTGGGGGCTTCGGTCCCCACTTTCACAACCAATAAAGAGTAGAGCAATGAACCCACACCTCAAAGTTATCTACCGAGATCACATGGGTACTGACGATGATGTCGTTGACGCTGCCCGTGTCTCATACTCACGCCAGGCATCAGCGTTCACTGACGAACAGAACAACCGACTGATCCAGTACCTGGCAAAGCATCAGCACTTCAGCCCTTTCGGCCATCAGTTCGCATCATTTCACGTCAGCTGTCCACTGTTCGTACACGCGCAGCTGCTCAAGCATAAGTTTCTCAGAGCCAACACACGATCAGGTCGATACACAACATCGAACATACAGTTCTACAAACCACCACACTGGCGAGGCAAAGCTGCCACGAACAAGCAAGGGTCTGCTGGGGTAGTCTCTACAGGAACTGATGTGGACTTCGTGAACTACACAGCACTGCGAACCTACAACGAACTGCTAGACGATGGTGTAGCCCCTGAGATGGCACGGATGGTTTTACCAGCGTCCACGGTCACTGAGTTCATCTGGAGTGGATCTCTGGATGCTTGGGCATCGATGGCCAACCTTCGGTGCACTGACGATACACAGTGGGAGACCAGGCAGATAGCCAACCAGATCGACCACAAGATGCTGGAGTTGTTCCCTGTGTCCTGGGACGCACTGACCGACAACAGTAAGGATTAAGGAGCGAGGGGCGGCGCGACCACATGCAGTGGTACATCAGACCCGCCCCTCTAATACCCAGTGTGAGTGAGTACCAAAAAACTTATGTATACACACTCCAACAACGAAACAAGGTGAACAGAAGATGTCCAATTAGTGTACAATAGAGCAACATTGTTACTTTAGGACTTCCTGTGACCCTACGGAGGAACCGGAGTTCAGTGCCACACACGGAATACCGACTGTTATCACCAGTATCCATTGTCACTCTCCCGCTCTGCTGTCTGCCTACAAACAAGACAAACGAGGACGATGGGTGCTGATGATAACAGTCGTTCACTGAAGTGGACTTAGGTAGACTAAGGTAGACTTAGGTAGACTAAGGTCACAACCACCACAGAAATAAACACACTGATGAAGGAGATGGCTTATGTACACTCTGATCGCTGTTGTCTGTACAAGTGCAACATGTGTTTCATGGGCAGTACCAGAGATCTTCCCAAGTGCTGAAGCATGCAACGCTGGAATACATAAGCTGCACAAGATTACGTCAGATGCTGATGTCTACAAGGTAATGGATGTCTACTGTTATCAGTGGTCAGCTGGTGTCTGACATTGGTAGATCTCTAGTCCCGATTTGTCGTTAAAAGAAATGGCCTTGGCCGGATAATTTTTTCGAAGGCCTAATGTCTGCAAAACAGACTATCGATACCCCAGCCCCCTATGGTCATCTGATACTACATCAGTTGACCTAGGTTACCCTGTGTTATCAGTAGCTTAGATGTCTTTCAGTCTATCAGTAGGCTAATCAATCAATCAGATTTAGGTTCCCTGGGTCTTTTTTGGTCCCCCATGCCCTCTAGTCGATCAACGCTTCAAAAACACCGCTAAAGATTTTGGTTGTTGTTGTTGTTCTGTCTCTAGCAAACAGGGGTCTACCTGAGACCACGCAAGCCCCACCAAGGTTACACAAAGGTTACCACTCATGGACATCGGCATCGCTACCCCAGCATCTGGGAACTACCTGCACATCTTCCCATCGTTGAACCTCTATTTTCAAGAGGATGACGATATGTCTAGCGAGAGAACATACCTTGCAGCTGTCGAAATCGGTTGGATGGGCTTTGCTCTGTGGCTTGCTAGGTCAGACTACTGACCTGGTCCATATAAACTAAAGGATACTTCCAATGGCTCTAGAAGTTGGAACACACATTGATGATCTCAATCAGACTAATCCAGCATCTACAGATGGCATTGGACAAGCTGATGATCACATCCGTCTTATCAAGAAGACGATCTTAAATACCTTCCCAAACATCACTGGTCCTGTGTTAGCTACCCAGGCAGAACTCAACTTCACTGATGGTCTGACTAGTTCGACTGCAGAGTTGAATACCTTGGATGGCTACACTGGCGATGTCTCAGACTTCAACAAGTTGGCTGGGGTCACTGCGTCTTCTAGTGAACTCAGCAAGCTGGCTGGGGTTACCGCTAGCACCTCTGAGATCAATAAGTTGGATGGGTTGAATACGACCACCAGTGAACTTAACACTATGGCTGGCATCACAGCGTCCACCAGTGAACTAAACAAGATCGATGGTTACACTGGTAACTCTGCGGATCTTTCGATCCTGGCGGGTGCTTCGGCAGCTGGTGTCTCCTCAACAGAGTTCCGGCGTCTCAATGGTGTGACCAGTAACATTCAGACACAACTTAATGCACTGCCTCAAGTGGCATCCCCTACGTTCACTGGTAGGGTTACTGTGCCTACCTTGAATGCAACAAGCAAAGTAGAGTTGGGGGCTTGGAGTATCCAGGCGAGTGGGGCAGACCTTGTCTTTGCCTATAATGGCACGTCACGCTTCAGGCTGACAAGTACTGGGAACTTGACTGTAGAAGGCGACGTCACGGCATTTGGGGCTGCATAGTATGGCCATCACAAGTAACGCTGCAATAACCATGTCGGCACTACGCGCAGAGTACAAAGGTGGCTCTGGGGCTGTGTCGATGTCTCAGCTTAACAGGGGTGGTGGCTACGTGCCAACTGGGGGTGTTCGTAACACCTCAATCCCTACAACAGATAACAACTTGTCTTTCTCTAAGTATCGCAACACGTCCAAGACTACTGTTGTCACCTATGAAATCATTGGTGCTGGGGGCACTGGTGGTTTTGGTGTTAATAACGAAGGTGAAGCGAACCGTGGAAGCTATGGCCCATCTGGTGGCACAAGTTACCTGCAGATATCAGGTGTTACCTCAGTGACTGCAAATGGTGGTGCTGGTGGGGAAAACTGTCATGGTGCGCGGGGTACGGTAGGTGGTGCGGGTGTTGGAACCCACTACGGCGCTGGTGGCGCGGGTGGTCCCAGAACGAACAACGGTAGCTCACCATCATCTAGTGCTTATGGCGCTGGTGGTGGAGGGGGCGGTGGTGACAGTGGCGGCACTTACGACAAAGGTGGTCGTTCTGGTCAAGGTGGTCGCGCTGGTACTCGACATACAGGCACCTTAACGGTCAACTATGACACCGTCATCAGCATGCTAATTGGCTCCCGTGGTGGAACCAACACAACTGAATATGATGGTGCCAGAGGCACTTCTGGTTATGCTAGAATTGCTTGGGATTCCAAGAGTTCAGCAAAGACCAGCACAGGATCAGCTACAATAAATTAAAAGTGGGAACATGGATGGCAATCAATGTAGATGCATTCCGAGGATATTCCGCAGCCCTAGATGCACTTGAAGATCACCAGTTGGCTAAGACGTCAGAACTGATCTGGTCTTGTCGTGATGGGTCTCTGTCTGTTTGCTGGGTTACTGAGGATCTAGACACTTTTATTTCAGTGCTTGGTGCTTACGCTCCAGAGGTCATCACAAATAGCCAATCTAGTAGATACTTTGTTGATCTTGAGAGCCTCAATGATGACGTAGTGCGTCTATACATTGACAGCCCAGAAGACGACGAAGTGCTGATTGGGTACTATTTTGATCATCTCAGCCCTGATGCCACCCCTACGCAATACAAGTTATACAAACGCCTGACTTCGTTGTCTTTAAGTGTCGAGCGGTACACCCCAGCTGGGGATCTAGTGTCTACAGACGGTGAACTCCAGACAGAAGTAAGGTCTGACTGGTCAGGGCCACTGGGTCTGTTGGATATCTGTGAGGCCCAACCAGGCAGCGTCCGTATTCTGAAGAAGACTACAAAGGACCAATCCTACCTACGTTTGACTGGATATTAAAATGCCAAATTTACCCATAAGAGATCTTGGGGCTGTCGGCGTTATTACGGACGTGGACCCTTTCAACTTACCTTTCAACGCATTTACACGTGCCAAGAATGTGCGCTTTGTAAACAACAGTGTCGAGCATGCCCCAATTTTCCGTCAGGTCTTAGACTTAGGCAGTAACGAAAATCCAGAGTTGGTACATGGCTTGTTTACTCAAGATGGCTATGACACCACCCTAGTGGTGACCGACACTTTCAAAGTCTTGGAGATTACTGGATCCTCAGCTGCAACTACAGTCTACACTGGATCTATGTCGGCAAACGTAAAGCCATACACTGCTTGCTCCCTGGCTAACGTCGAATATGTAAATAGAACTGATACTGCTCCAATATACCGTGGTCCTTCTGACACCAATTTCAGTGCCTTGAGTAACTTTGTCCCATCGTCATCTTGTGCTTCACTGCGGTCCTACGGTGACTTTTTGATTGCTCTCAACATGACGGAAGGTGGTGTAAACCTACCCACCCGTGTCCGCTACTCAGACTTGGCACTTGCAAACCAAATCCCGTCAACTTGGGATGCTACCGACCTGACTAATTCTGCGGGTTTCAATGATATTGTCCAGATGAAGACCCCTATCGTTGATGGTCTATCTTTGAACACCAACTTCTTCATCTACTCATCAGACCAAGTCTGGCAAATGGAGTTCGTAGGTGGTGCTTTTATCTTCAACTTCCGTAAGGTTTTTGACAACTGCGGTGTTATCAACACGAACTGTATTGTTGAAAATGAGGGTAAGCATTTCGTATTTGATAATGATGACATTTACACCCATGACGGACTGACGAAGACATCTATCTGTGACAAGCGTGTCCGCAATTACATCTTCTCTGGCATTGACATGTCAAAAGCTGGGAAGTGCTATGTGCAGCAAAATAAAAGTCTAGAAGAAATCTACTTCTGTTATCACTCAGGTGATGATCTGGCTGTGTATACAGATGGTGACTTCTGTAACAGAGCAGCTGTTTTTAATTATCGTTCAAATACCTGGTCGTTCATTGATTTACCCAACACAACTTCTGGTACGTCTTCTAACGTCAACACCGTAGGGACATATGACACTAACACGTCAACCTATGATGAGACTGGTGGTACATACCATGAGCAGGAAAGTCGCTTTGATCAGTTCCCACTGATGGTTTCTCGCGCATACACAGGTGCCTATGAAACAATTAGTACAAACAGGGTTCTTGGTGTTGACCTAGTAAACAAAGGAAACCTAGCAAAACCAGCTGTTGTTGAGTTTAGCTTCCCTATGTTTGCCGAGCGTGTTGGCATTGACCTCGATGAAGCCCAGATCCCACTGTCTGGCTATAAGGTGATCAACCGTATTTATCCACAGGCCACTACAGTAAGTTCTGACCCAGAAATACACTTTGAATTTGGTGCTGGAGATCTTGCAACTGAGGTCACCAACTATAACCCAGGCATCGTCTTCAACATGGCAACCGAGTACAAAGTTGATACCCGAATGTCTGGTAGATACCTCAGTTATAAAGTTGGCACTGAAACACCGAAAGACTTTTCTTTAAGTGGTTTTGACGTTGATCTACAAATTGTAGGGAGGCGTTAAATGTCTTTGGAAGACCAGAATGACGTTCTTGTCAGGAACTATTCTCGACGCCCAAGTCCCCCAACAATTGAAAGCCTTTTGCTCTTCCTGAGTGAAGAACTGAAGATCTTGGAACTTAGTATCCAATCAATTGCGGACGCCGCGCCACAGGTCACCGACAGAAACCCTGAGAAACCACGAAGGGGTATGGTCAGATATGCTGTGTCACCTTGGGATCCTCTCTCAAACGGGTACTCAGGGCTGGTTGTCTACAATGGAACTGCTTGGGTCCAAGTATAGGAAACACAATGCGCGAAGATCTCCACATCCGCTCCAACCTCATAGGAATGCAGCGGATCATGGAGGACGGGGTCAACAAGGGTATCTTTGAAGACAGCACTGACCAGTTCCACCTGACACATTACTTTACACCCGTCAGTGAGGAGTATGGCTGTGCTCAGTATGCTAGGGAATTGTTTATGCCAGCTGGGATGGTTTGCATAGGCAAGCTACACAAGCTGCCACACCTGACATTTCTGACCAAAGGTCGGATGGTTATTGTTTCTGAAAATGGTGGTCGCCAGGAATTAACTGCACCAACAACATTTGTGTCTCCAGCTGGGTCTAAACGGGCGTTTCACGTCTTAGAGGACTCAATCCTTACCACAGTTCACATAACAAAATATAACACTGAGGCTGAAGTCCCCTTAATCGAGGATGAAGTCATTAGCCCAACATATGAGGCTATGGGTCTCGAAGAACCAGACATAACGCATTTGGATAACTTCTTGTCAGACCCTTCATCAACAAAGAATGAGGAAGAATAAATGGCTTTTATCATGGGTGCCATCATTGGTGGTGGCTTGGGCCTCATCGGGGCCAATCAGCAACGTAAGGCTGTAGACAAACAGACTGACGCAATGATGGCTGGCTACCGTCAGTACGAACCATACGTGGACAGTATGCTGGCAGGTAGTGAGGATGCTTTAGATAGCCAATTGTCTACTGGGTACTATGGCGGTCCAACATATGCTGGGCCAAATGACCTCCAGAAAAACACAGCAACTACAATGGGCCAATATGGCACCAACATAATGGGTGCTGGGTCGGCGATGATGGACCAGAACTCTAGTTTTGGTGCAAACGCAAACAATCTGTATTCAAATGCAGTGGCTAACGCTGGGAACATCCAGGGTTACGCAGGTCAGTTCAATGACATTTATGGTCAGCAGCAGGGCGTTGCGTCTAACCAAGGTAACCTTGCAGGTCAGATCCAAGGCACAGCTGGTAACTTTAACAATCTAGCGAACCAACAGTCGGGCCTGACTGACCGCTTCACAGGCCTCGCAGACCAGGCTCAGAACACAGATTACCTTGGTAATGCTAACGCATATGCCCAGGCTAACTCTCAGCCGCTTGTTGATGCAGCCCTACGAGATGAGCGTCGTAACTTACAAGAGAACACCCTGACTGGGATCGATATGTCGGCTTCCGGGTCTGGCAACATGAACTCCAGCCGAGCGGGTATTGCAGAGGCGGTTGCCAATCGTGCCTTTAATGACCGTGCTGCTGATGTTCGTGCCCAAGTACAGGCTGATCTCCGACAGGATAGCTTGGCACAGCAGAACGCCCAGTTTGGCCAAGCCAACGCGGCCCTTGGTAACGCTGGTACGTCTATTGCAGGGACAGGGTCTCAGTTTGGCGCTGGGGTAAATGCCCTGACAGGGGCGTCTAATGTCTTTGGTGCCCAAGGTAGCTCTCTAAACAGCGCAGGTACTGCAGCAACTGGCGGCATGAACGCTTATGGTAATGCAAATAATGCATTGAGTACCGCTGGTGATTTTAATGGTCAGATTAGCAACGCCTACAACACAGGCATGAATACTATGCAGACTGGTGGCTCTATGGCCATGAACGCGGGTGGTATTCTGCAAGGTTATGACCAGGCTCAGATGGATACTGACCGTGCCGCCTTTGAAGGTTCCCGTGATTATGACATGGGTGTCTATTCGGATTACAACGCTGGTATCTTGGGCCGTGCTCCAAACTCAAGCCAAAACACCAAGGTCAATAGCACGTCACCAATCGCGGGTTTCATGGGTGGTGCAATGCAGGGCATGGGCTTCCAAGATCAGTTCTTCGGTGGTGGCAATGCGGGTAATTTTATGTATCAGTCTCCGGCTTTGGCAAATGGTGGGACTAATGTTCGCCCTCGATTGCGGGGATAAGGAATTTGATTATGGATCTTTCTTTAATTTACAATGACCCAGGACACCAAGTTCTTGCCCAGCGGATGGGCATGGATATGCAGGCCTACGTGGCCAACATGGATCCACGTGCAGTCCAGGCTAACATTGCAAACCTTAGTCGTGGTCCTCGCCCTAATGGCCCTACAATGGCCCAGGCATATAATGGCCAACGTGTAGGGGCGAACAGTGGAAATGCTTTTACCTCAAGTAGCCCGACTACAGCAGGTATGCTGAGTAAACCAGCGCAACCACCCAATCCTACAGAAAACCCTCAAGGTGTTTTAAGCACTTCTCCTGTTGCACCTATACAGCGCGGGGCTGTTCCTGCGGCTCTCACGCAGCCAGGGCAAAGCGACATGCTTCCCGACCTAAAACCTGCTGTGCTGACATCAGGTGGCGCTGCTGCAGCTGCTCCAGGTGCACTAACAGAAGGCACCAACACTGCTACAGCCAACACTGCTGCTTCATCAGGAGGAGCACCACGACCAAACTCCGGTGCATCTTCTGGCGTACGTCAGACGCCTACAAACAACACAGGCAACGCCCGCAATAGTGGCATGCCTGACATGCGTATTGGCCGTATGGCACAGCTGGGCCGAATTGGTACTGCTATGCTTGGTTCTGCGGGTGATGGCCTGTTGGCATCAATGGCCGCTGGTGGTGACGCCATGTATGATGTGAATGATGAAAACCGTGCAGCGGAAATGGCAGAGTATGATAATTCAGAGCGTCTACGCCTAGAAAAAGCTAAGCTCGCTGCCTTGGCGGCCCGTGGCGGCTCTGGTGGTAAAGGTGGTGGTCTAGCCGCCGCCGCCTCTATCAAGCTGCGTGATGTTGATGCCGCTTTGCAGGGTCTTGATGACTACGATGGTGTTGTGGGGATGGGGTATTGGTTCAACGTAGGTTGGGACAAAATAACTGACAGCCAACGTGCTACAATTCGCCAAAAGATTGCACGTGTAAAAGTTGATGCCACACTCGCTAATACTGCTTTGACCAAGGGTGCTATCTCCGACAAGGAAATGGCAATCTTCCAGTCAGATCAACCTGCTTGGACTGATGGTGAGAACGCTTGGCGCACATGGCTTACGGAGTATCGTGGTGCGCTTATGATTATGAACTCAAACCTTGCATCTGGAAATTACCCCTATTTGGAACAAGGTTCCTCTAGCACCCAGTCCACAGGTTCAGCACCTGCCTTCAATGCTGCTGACTACACGGTTGAAGAAATTTCAGATCCGAAAGGCTAAACATGCCAACATACAAGATAACTGGACCAGACGGACGTAGTTTCAAAGTCACTGGCCCTAACAAAGAAGGTGCGTTGGCAGCGCTACAGGCCCAATTAGCCCCTAGGGATGACGACACATCAATGTCTACAGCCTTCAAGGTTGGTGAGGCGGGTACAATTGCGGCAACTAAAGGATATATGGCTGACCTTAGCCGCCAGATGGAGCAAGGACCAGTTGGTCGTTTCCTACAAGCGGGTGAAGACTACATCGCAAAACCAATTGCAGATACTTTAGGGATTGAGCGTGGGTCACGTGAAGATGCTTTAGCTGAAGAGCAAGCACGTATAGATAGTGAAGCCCAATTTGCTGCCCAGCGCCGTGATCGTATTATCAACGACACTAATTACAAATCTATGACTACAGGCGATGTGAAAGGACTTGGTTCACTTCTGAAATTTAGTGGTCAAAAGATTGCTGAAAGTGCGCCGCGTATGGCTGCAGCTATAGGCTCTGGTGGTACAATGGCCCTGCCAATGGCAGCTGGTGAAATCAATGAAAACCTCCGTGACATAAAGGATCTTTCCGAAGAGGATCGCGTCCGTCTGGCAACTGGTGGAGGTGCAATTAGTGCTGTTCTAGAGAACCTGGGTATTAAGCTTCTCTTTAAAGGTATCCCAAATGATGTTTTAGGCAAGATGGGTGTTGCAGGTGTCTCCAAGGTTCTAGAAAAGAACGGTCTGGGGCGTTTTAGCAAGCGTGTTGCCGCTGGTGTTGCCACTGAAGGTGTGACTGAAGCTGCCCAAGAGGGCGTCAGTATAGGGGCTGAAAGTATTGGTGGGCGTGAGTTCACATCCGAAGATATCAAAAGCCGATTGATTGAGGCCGCAGCCGCTGGTGGTGCCGCTGGTGGTGGCATTCGTGGTGGTGCATCCATCGCTGGTGGTGTTGTCGATAGTGCCAAAAGTAAACCACGTGAGGACACCCCAGAGGCCCGCGCAGAGGCTACCTTTGCCCAGCGCATCCAAGGCATTGTCGCAGCAAATAAAATTGATCTGCGTGATGTAGACACCGCGTCAACTACAGGTGCGCGTGAGGCTGTAGACAAGGCCCACGTTCAGATTGCAGAAGATCTCAAGCAGACTTTTTCTGATCTAAAAGGCCTGGTTAAACCTACAGATCTAGATGCCCTAGAACTCGTCCAGGATAAGGTACTTGCCCAGGCTGCTTACCGTGAAGGACGTAACAAAACCAAGAACGTGGTTGGTAAGCAGGAATTTGATGCACTTGATCGTCTGACAGGCCAGACACTTGAAGGCCAACGTGCGCTAAACCTTCTCCGTGAGATGAACGTCCTGACGAAGATCCATAACGATGGATACAAAGGTGGCTTGTCCCAATACACAGACACGGCCAACCCATTTGATACGTCTCAGAACACATACAACGCCGCTGCCCAGATCTCAGGTAAAGTCCTTGGTCCACTAGCAACTGCTACAGCTGCTTACTCAACTGGCGGTACATCGATCCCTATCCAAGCTGGTGTAGCACTGGGTGGCCGAGGCATCGACAAGATCACAGGTCGCCGCAGTCGCCTCAATCGCTTCGTAAAGCAGAATGCAAACAACCAAGGCATTGAGGCACCAAGTGGCCTACCATCGATCCGCCAGGGTCGCATTGACGAAGCAGTCGCAGCCCAGCGGGTTGAAGAGGCCAGAGCGGAAAAAGCTGCGGTAGACACAGAAGCACGGAAGCAGACAAACCGACGCTTGGTCCAGGCTGGTGCCCCGCCCACAGAAGGTAGCCCACAGGACATTGTACAGGTGGCCACAGATCTAGACCGTAGTAGTGTGGCACTGGTTCTACGTGCAATCGAACGTACCAAGACAGACCCAGTGATCCTAAACGCAATCAAAGCATACCGTGGTAGTGTTGATGTTGGTGGCCGTGTCCCTGACATGTCCCCACTGATCCGCCAAATCAAACAGACGGCCAAAGAAATGGGCGTCCGTGCGCCAGACACTGGCACTGCACAGACAGCTGCCACTGGTTCACCTAACCAGACAAATCCAGAGAACTACCAGCGTGGCATCGATGACAACAAAGCGATGCTCCAGGATCTCAAGGATGACGCTAAGACTGACGCTACGATGTCCCCTGCAGACAAGGCGAAGGTCTTGGAGGCTCTCGACCAGCTGGGGATGAACTTAGGTTCCGACCCTAGTGCCAAGGTCAATGAGATCATGGGTAAACTACAAAGTGTAGAGCCTGACGCTGTGGCTCAATATGTCGAACCATATGTCATGCGTGTCATGGGTCAGCAGAACGCAGCCTCACGTAACCAACTTGCGACACCGTTGTTTAATGACCCTCTGGAAATTGATGGTAAAATAACTGTTAAGGCCATTGGTGAGGCATTAAATCAAGACCACTTGAATAAGCATGGCCGACAGTTTTTTCCAGAACAGAATGAACCTGACTACCAACAGGTCTTAGAATTTGCTGATCAAGAGATGTCCGAGCAACTCAAGCAGCCCAATAGTGGGGTTGGTTGGTATAGCAAAGATGTAGATACCTCCATGCGATTAGCTTCTAAGGTGTTTCCTACCTTGGCCACAAACCAAGAACATAGGCGTCTTTATTTAACTTTTGCAGGTATCTTTTCTAATGGTGCGGACCCTGACAACGCTTTCATTATGTCTTCTTGGGCATTTGATGATTTTCTTCGTACAGGTGAAATACCAATCAACCGTGCCAAAGGTTTTATTGACCGAGGCTTAGAGCCGCCAAAGACTACATTCAAAGACACCCGCACAAAGAAGAAGGTCACTAAAGATGCTGGTTGGGGCATCCGAAATCAGGCTAACGAACAGCAGTTGGGTATGCTTAAATATCTAGTCGAAGAAAAGGGCAGTTTAAGTGCTGCTATGGACTTCCTACTATCTCCACAGGATCGCACAACAATCAACGATATTATGTTGGAAAGTGGGCTGTATAAGGCAGGTCGTTTTACAACTAAGGCGGAAAAGGCTGGACCTCCAGAGTATGGCTTCTTGGCCTTTGGTAAAAAACTAGGTCGCTACTCAATGGGTCTGCAGGGTGTAGACATTGAAGCTGGTGACACTACCATCGATCTATGGTACACACGAACCTTCAGACGTTGGTCTGGACGTCTTTTAGAAACGCCTATCGGAAAAGAGGGCGTAGCCGCACAGCCAGCTAATGATACTGAGCGGAATACAATCTTTAGACTGACTGGTGATCTTGCTGAAAAGTACAACCTGCCAGTAGGTGACGTACAGGCACTACTGTGGTTCTTTGAGAAGAGAACATGGGGTGCTCAAGGTCTAAAAACAAAAGAAGGGACTAACTCAAGTGGCGCAAGAAAACTACTCGAACAAAGAGGGATCCCAGAAAATGATGACCCAGCAAGAAGCAATGGACCGAGTGTCCGCAATAGCCAAGCGCCTGTCACAGGGGGACAACCCCAAATCGGAGGTATCCTCTCAGGAGGAGCCAATCCGTCAAACAATCCCGTCCGAAGCCGTGCTCCAGAAGTTCCTGAAGTAAAGCAAGAGACGGCCCTGGTTAATGCTTCCATTGAGATTGGTAAGACTGGCTCAGAGTTTGAAAACGGTATCAAGGATATGGCTGGTGTTGAAAAGCTGGCTGCGGCCTATGACATCGCCCTAAAGTTCTACAACTCCAACCCTGAGATGCGTGAGGCAGTCCCTAGTGCAGCTGAAGGGGCACTTGGTGCCTACAGCCCACGCAAACGAACTGCAAATGTCGTCAGCACAGGTGACCTACAAGAACTGATTACAGCCCTGCACGAAACTATGCATGGCGTTGGTGTCAGTAACATTGCTACTGGTAATTTCTTAGGTGAGACACGCACTACAAACGGCCTAACAGGACGTCCTGATGTGATGGGTATTAGCAGTCTAGAAAGTGTTATGGATTTTGTATTGGGCAAGGGTAAATCTGACCCAGTTCGTCGTGAGATCTTGGCTGAACTCAAGCACATCCAAGAACGTGCTATGTTCTCCACTGGTGGTGTGCAAGGGTCAATCCGTGGATCAAAATCTATGGCTTCAATGCTCAAAAACGCCAAGCGCGAACTAGAGGCTGATGGTCAAATTTTTGAAGGACAAAAAGCCAAAGTCCGTAAGAAATTGAAAGACTTTCAAAACTACGAGCGGTCTATTGGTGAACTGACGGTTGATGCTTTGCAACTGTATGCTCACGATCCCAAAACCATGAAGCGTGTAGCACCACAAACTGCACGTATGATCAGGGAACTCTTCCAAAAGTCTGGTAATAAGAAGATCCAGTTCTACAGCCACCCACTTGCGATGGTTGTTGCAGTGGTCATGGCAATCATGGCCAAGGCTCGCATGGAAGACGAAGAAGAACAGCAGCTGCCACCAGGGATGCTATCCCAGCAACCTGGTATGCTGACTGCCTAAAGGAAAACTATGAACAAGACTGTCTTTGACATGGTCGATATCCTCACCAGGATCGAGGCCACCAAAGGGTCTTCGTTACTATCCGAACAGCAAAAAACAGATGTTCTAGGGGAGATCTCACGGTCTCTCCCAGCGCACCAACTGTGCCGGACGTGCGTTAAGACCTACGCGATAATCCAAGATATTCTGAAAGGACCATCCAATGGGAGCACCAAAAACTCCACGTCAGAAAGCCCCAAAAGCCCCCCTAAAGTACCCAAAAAGGGGACACCAGCGAGGCGAAAACAGTTACTTCACAAAGCTGATGCAGACGGAAGAGGGTCGGGCACTTCGACGCGAGTGGTCAACAAAAAAGCGTAAAAACCCTGGTCGCCCAATGGGTGTTGTTGACGGACACACATCTGAAACACTCAAGCCCATTCGGGAACAGTCAAGGAAAGATGCGAAAAGGATCGTTGCAATCATGGCAGACGAATACAACATCGACGACAACTATGCCAAAGAGGCACTACAGACAGCTGTCGAGATCATGCGAGAACCAGCCCAAAATAGGGACAAGCTAACAGCTGCCCGAATGGTTCTAGATTTTACCAAAACAAAACCGACTTCAAAATCTGAGGTCACAATCGGTAAAGCCGAAGCCTTCCTAAGTTCGCTCTTGGAGGGCGATGACAAGGAAGAGCAACCTGATGTCACAGACGAAGAGTAAACTGAAAAAGGTGCGTTTGCGCCTTCTGAATGACTTTGACTTCTACTCCAAAAATTCACTGAAGATCAGGACAAAAGCTGGTGACATCCAGCCCCTCAAGCTGAACAGTGCCCAAGGTATCTTGAACGATGCTGTCACCAAGCAGATGAAGACCGAAGGCAAAGTACGTGTCATCATCCTAAAGGCCCGCCAGCAGGGTCTCTCGACCTACGTCGGCGGCTACCTTTACTTCTCTGTGAGCCAACGCCCAGCCGCCAAGGCTATGGTCATCACACACCACTCTGACAGTACCCGTGCCCTCTTTGATATGACCAAGAGATATCATGAGAACTGCCCAGACATACTGAAGCCACACACGAAATACTCCAGCCGTCGAGAGTTGTCTTTTGACCATCTCGATAGTTCTTTTGTTGTGGCGACAGCTGGTGGTGAGAGTATTGGCCGAGGGGAAACCCTGACCCATGTACACGCTTCAGAGATCGCCTTCTGGAACAAGAGTACCGCCCTAGAAAACTGGAACGGTATGACCCAGGCGGTCCCAAATACACCAGGCACTGCTGTCTTCGTCGAGAGTACGGCAAATGGTGTGACAGGGGTCTTCTACGACCTCTGGAAGGGTGCGTGTGAAGGGACCAACGGTTACGTCCCTGTGTTCATCCCCTGGTTTGCTGATGTGTCCTACAGAGAGAATGTACCAGAGAACTTCGAGCGTACCCCAGACGAACAAGATCTATGTGCTGAGTATAATCTTGATGATGAGCAGTTGATGTTCCGACGTCGCAAGATTGCACAGAACGGAATAGATCTCTTCCGTCAGGAATACCCAAGCTATGCTGAAGAAGCCTTCCTGACCACTGGTCGCCCAGTGTTTGACCAGGAGCCACTCCAGAAGCGTATGGAAAACACCGAAGATCTCAAGCAGCGCCTGGCACTAGAGACTGACGAGTGGATGACCAACCCGCGTGGTGAACTGTCGGTCTTCCGTCCACATGTCGAAGGAGAACAGTATGTTATTGGTGCTGACGTCGCGATGGGCGTCCGTGGTGGTGACTACAGTGTTGCCCAAGTTCTCGACAGTAAGAAGCGCCAAGTGGCTACCTGGCGTGGACAT
>ERZ807291.3673-NODE-3673-length-21297-cov-6.379814_pt1 | contig 21297 bp, 15 predicted proteins | sample MGYA00521257_ERZ807291 | MGnify/ENA primary metagenome ERZ807291 (study PRJEB31413, sample SAMN03169783) | marine metagenome | biome: Marine; feature: Water; material: Subsurface seawater | place: North Sea | collected 2011-04-28 | depth 1 m m ... | reverse complement strand
CTTTACTTGCTTCAAAAAAATCAAACATCTATGATGTTGGATCTGGGGTAGGAATAAAAATAAGGGATATTGTTAATTTTCTAGAAATACCAAATAATAAAGTTATTTTAAAAAAGAATAAAGTTACTGAATTAAAGAGTTCAATCGCAAATGTTTCTAAAATTCAAGATATTGTTAGCAAAATAAGTTTTATAAAAATTGAAGATTTTCTAAAAAAAAGTGTAAAAAAAAATATAAAAAGTAAAATTCTAAATAAGATCGATAAAGAGCATTTCAATACAATAAATAACTATTTAAATGGATCGATAATCTATGGTTGTGGATTTGCTGGAAAAAGAATTGCAAATAAATTAATAAAATTGAATGAAAATAATGTGAGTTATTTTGTCGATGATAGTCCACAATTAATAGGGACGAAATATCTTGGAAAAAAAATTATTTCTTATAATGAACTCTTAAAAATATCTAAAAAAACTGTAATTTCGAATATAATAATTGCCTTACCTTCAATGGATCATAAAAAATTGATTGATTTATACACTAGGTTGTTCCCTTTAACTTTGAATATAAGTGCTTTACCTAATAAACAAAACCTATTAACTAAAAATCAAGTTATTATTGATGATCTAAAAAATCTTGATTTAGGTGATATTATAAAAAGAAAAATTTTTGATATAAAGAATTCATCTATTAGAAACTTTAAAAATAAATCAGTTTTAGTTACTGGAGGAGCTGGATCTATTGGATCAGAAATATCTCAACAAATCTTAAGAGCTAACCCAAAAAAATTATTAATTGTTGATAATTCTGAATATAGCTTATTTAAAATAAAACAAAAATTAGGCTTAAGAAAAAATATTCAGTATGTTTTATTAGATATTAATTATCAAAATCAAATAAAGAAATTGATTAAGGACAATAAGATTAAATATATCTTTCATGCAGCAGCTTACAAGCATGTAAATTTTTTAGAGGATAATTTAATTTCAGCAGTAAGAAACAATATATTAGCTACTCTTTCATTGTTAAATTCAATTAAAAATACAGATATTAATTTAACCATAATATCAACTGATAAAGCTGTGCAACCCAAAACGATATTAGGTATGACAAAAAAGGTCTCTGAAATGATTTCTTTAACAATGTCAAGATTAAAAGAGTTTAAAGATTCAAAGATATCTGTTGTCAGATTTGGCAATGTTTTTGGCAGCGCAGGATCTGCTATTGAGATTTTCAAGAATCAAATTAGAGATGATTTACCGATTACTTTAACTGATTTGAAAATGAAAAGATTTTTTATGAGTATTCGAGAAGCTTGTAATTTAGTACTTCAAGCATCCCAACTAAAATGCCCAAGTTCAATTTTTATTTTGAAGATGGGTAAACCAATTAAAATTATTGATGTGATCAACAAGATATTTAATTTAATGAGCTATCAAAATCAAAAATTAAAGATTAATATTATTGGTAAATTTAAATCAGAAAAACTTTATGAAAAATTGAGCAATAGTCCACTTAAAAATACACCCATAAAAGAAATTAATATTGCAAATGAAAAGATATTAAAATCATTACAAATTAATGATTTTTTAAATGATTTAGATTTTCATCTAAAAAATTTAGATGAACCAAAAATTATAAATTTATTAAAAAGATTTACGCACAAAAGTAGCAATTAAAATTAGGTTATAAAATTAAATGATCTTAGATATACACCCTTTACTATCTATATTTGGCTCATTACTAATTGTTAATGGGTTCTACAATTTATCTAAATTAATTTCTAAATCAAAATATTTAATTTTTTTAGAGAATCGTGCTGTTCCTGGCAGACTAATTTCGTTTTTTTTGGTTGTAAATGTTTTTTCAATTATTCTATATAATTTATTTTTATTGTTTGGGATTAATGAAGATTATCTAAAAATATTAATAATTTTACTTGTCTTAATTGGTTTTTATAGACCTTACAACATTCAAAAGTTATTTAAAAAGTATATTTTAATAAATACTAAAACTAAATTATTATTATTCGTAATTCTTCTAGGTTATTTTGTTATATCATTGTTGCCAATCACAGACTCAGACTCATTAGATTATCATATAACACTTCCTTATTTATCCTTGCTAAATGAAAATTTTTTTATTCAAAAGGAATGGTTTACAAGTCAATTAGCTGGAGCAGGTGAGGCTCTAATAATTTTTGGCCTTGCAGTTAATGCTTATAAATTGTCATCAATCTTACAATTTGCGGCACTATTATTGATTATTGTTGCTATTCTTAATTTAAAACATGAAAAATATAATTTAAATATAAATAGTAAAATTTTAATATGCTTGGCTATTTTATGCATACCTAGTTTTTTATTTTTAACATTTACTGCAAAACCACAGTTATTTGCTATTGGTACAAATTTTGTGGCATTTCTTATGGCTTTTTTTATTCTGCCTTTTGAAAAAAATAATAAAAAATTTGTTACTGTTTTTTGTTTGATATGTTTTTTGTGTTTGAGTGCCACACAATTTAAATTTTCATTTTTTTTATCTTCAGGGATAATATTACTATTTTCATTTATTGAGTTATTTAAACGAAAACTCTTATTTCAGGGCTTTTTTATATTATTATTTTTTTTTATAATAATTATATTTCCTAGAGAATATTATGATTATAAATATCTAAGCCACGATATAATTAGAAATTTTTTATCACCAGCGACTGATGATTATTCTACAACGACTTTTATTGAGTCTCTAAAACATGGCACTGGGAACTCTAGGTATTTTCCTTATTGGATTTTTTTACCATATAACCAACATTTTTTTAGCTTATCTATAGTTACTGAAATAGTTGGTTTAAGTGTTTTAATTTTTTTGGTAAACTTTAAATTTAAACCAATAAAAAATATAGTTATTGCCTCCTTCATATTTTTTATTTTAGCTTTATTATTTGGTCAACCAATGGGAAGATTTTTCATAGAACCATTTTTATGGCTTACAGTAGGTTCTATCATTTATCTGAGTTCAAAAAATAATTTACTATTTATAATTTGTAAAAAATTAGTAATAATTAATTCTATAATTATTCTTGTTGCATTATTATACACTATTGTAAATTTTTTGCCGGGAATTTTTTCTATTAAAAACCATAAAAATATTTTAGAAAAATATGCTAATGGATATAATTTATATCAATGGGCCTATAAAAATTTACCTAATAATTCTAAAATATTAACAACACACAGAGCATACTCACTTTCTAAAAATTCATTTGTAAGTTATGACTTTAGACTTTATTCCAGTACGCAAGAGGAGCTTGATTACTATATCGATTTAATACTTAAAAAAAAACCAACACATATATTATATAATGGTATTGATCATGATAACTCAAAAGATTTCTTAAAAAATTGTAGAGGTCAATTGGCTGTAAGAGGCAAAAATATACATCAGGTAAATAAAAGAAATCCGTTTAATCTTAGAATAATTCAACATGATGTATACATATACGAAATTGATTTGAATAAATTGAAAAAATGCAAAATAAAATAAATATTTTAATTCATTATTAAAATATTGATATAATCTATTTTTATTTTATAAAAATATACAGATGAAAAAAAATTTATACATTCAGTTTGAAACTAACTTTTTTGACAAGATCATAAATAAAAAAAGAGTTGAAATGATAAGTCTAGTTAAAAAATATATTAAAATTTCTAAAATCAAAGACTTATTAGATATAGGAACGACTGAAGACTCAAGTGCCGGTAGTTCAAATATTTTTTGTAAAATGCTTAATAAAATAAAGATACATAAATCTATTTCAAATCAAAAAATTACAAATAAAAGATTTAAGTTTTGTATAAAAAAATCTATTACCTCAAAATTCTCCAAAGAAACAATTAAAACCTTTAAGAGCGATTTAGTTGTTTCTAGTGCTACCATTGAACATGTTGGAAGCCTTAAAAATCAAATTGCAAAAGTAGGCAATATGATTTCTTTATCTAATAAATATGTTGTAATTTCAACGCCTAATCGGTTTTATCCTGTAGAGCTTCATACTAAGCTTCCCTTAATACATTGGTTGCCTAAAATTTTTTTTAGAAAAATCTTATTACTATTAAATATGAAGTATTTTGCAGATGAAAAAAATATGAACTTACTTAGTAAAAGTGAATTAAAAAAAATTTTAAATATTTTTTCTCGAAAAATAGACTATAAAATTTATAATATTTATTTTTTAGGTTTTGTTTCAAATTTCTTAGTTATTTGTAAAGTTAAAAAAAATTGATTTAATATAATGAAAATTCTAGGTCTAAACATAAACCATGCTGATACTTCAGCATGTCTAATTGTGAATGGTGAGATTATCGCAGCTATAGAAGAGGAGAGATTTGTTAGAATTAAACATTATGCCGGTTTACCAGTAAATTCCATAGAGTTTTGCTTACAACAATCTGAATTGGAAATAAAAGATATAGATTTTATCACTGTCAACTATTCGCCTACCGCAAACTTTAAACAAAAAACTTTTTATAGTATTAAAAGTATATTAACTAAAAATACTCTTAAAAAAATATTAAACTTTAAAAAAAAATTATTTCATACAAGTGATTTGGATCAATACTTAAAAATAAATAAATTCAACGGAGAAATCATAAATGTTGAGCATCATCTAAGTCATATTGCTTCTTCTTATTATAATTCTCCATTTAAAAAATCAGCTGGTTTAACTATCGATGGATTTGGTGATTTTTGTAGCTCCCAAACATTTTTATGCAATGATAATAAAATTGACAGTTTGAAAAAAGTTTATTTTCCTCATTCCTTAGGAATTTTATATCAGTCAATTACCCAGTTTTTAGGTTTTAAGAATTATGGTGATGAATATAAAGTCATGGGTTTAGCATCTTATGGAAACCCATCTTACCTAGATCAATTTGATAAATTAATTAAGTATAGCAAAAAAAATCTTTTTTTATTAAATTTAGATTATTTTTCTCATCATACTAATTCTAATTTTTCTTATAATTTTTCAGATGGAATTCCAAAATTTCCAGATCTTTATTCAAAAAAAATTATAGAACTTTTAGGTAAAGAGAGAAATCCAAGTGAAAAAATTGAACAACGCCATTTTGATATTGCTGCTTCTTTGCAGCAGGCCTTTGAAAATATTTTATTTTCAATTTTAAATGATTTATATAATGATACTGGATTAGAAAATTTATGTTTAGCGGGTGGTTGTGCTCTAAACTCAAAGTTTAATGGTTTAATTAAAGAAAAAACTCCATTTAAAAACATTTTTATTCAACCTAATGCAGGTGATGCTGGGGGTGCAATGGGTTCTGCTTTACATTTACTTCAAAATAAAGATTCTAATAAAATTAAAATAGAACAAATTAATACAAATAAGTGTTACTTAGGAACTTCTTACACAAATGAATTTATTGAAAAAAAACTTATAAAAAGCAATCTATCTTTAAAGGACTATTCATTTAAAAAACTAAATGATGAAGACTTGTATGCTGAGGTTGCTGAAAGAATATCCAACAATCAGATTATTGGTTGGTTTAAAGGAAGATGTGAGTGGGGTCCTAGAGCCCTTGGAAATAGATCTATACTTGCAGATCCAAGAAATCCAAATATTAAGGATATTTTAAATACAAAAATAAAATTACGCGAGAGTTTTAGACCTTTTGCACCGGCGGTTTTAGAGGAATTATCTAATGATTATTTTGATCTGGATTACTCCTCACCTTATATGCTGAATGTTGTAAAAGCCAAACAGTTAGCAAAAAATTTAGTACCTTCAGTTGTTCATGTGGACAACACTTGTCGAGTACAAACGGTAAGTAAAACTGATAATTTTCACTTTTACAATTTAATTAAAGAGTTTAACAAATTAACAAATGTACCCATAATACTTAATACATCTTTTAATGAAAATGAGCCAATAGTTCTTAACCCTGATCACGCATTTGATTGTTTTCAAAGAACCTCAATGGATTGCTTGGTTTTAGAAAACTGGGTAATTACTAGATAATTTATGAAAGTAATACAAGTTTTAGATGAGATATCAAAAAAAAATATTAGTATTGTAAGTGTTGTTAGAATCATTTCTTCTTATGAATACCTATCTAAAGAATCCAAAATAATTGTTGCTAACAATCAAGATAAACTAAAAAAAGTTGGAACTGTTAAAAGCTTATTTAGTAATTTATTTTTTAGTTCAGAAGTGAACAAAATCTTGAAAGCTCACGAACCAGATATAGTACATATTCATGGAATATGGAGACCGATTCACTTTTTTTTTATGCTACATTGCACGTTTCTTAATATTCCAATATTAGTTCAACCTCATGGAATGCTTTTAAAAGAAGCCCTGAAAAGTAAATCATTCCTTAGTTATGCAATTAAACTATTTACACTTTTTATTTTTTATCGCTTTTTTTTAACAAAATCTTCATTTATAGCAGTGACTGATGAAGAGAAGAAATCTATAAATAAATATTTTCCAAACGCATCAATATCCATTGTAAAAAATCCATTAGCTATTCAAAAAATAATTTCAAAAAATATTAATAAAAGATTTGTTTATTTTGGAAGATTTAATAAGCATAAAAATTTAAAAGAATTTATAACCGCTTTTATTGCTGCAAAGCCAAATAGTGAATGGTCTTTTCATATTTATGGAATTGAAGATGATGAAAACTATAAAAATGAATTATTAAATTTAGTTTCCAAGTCTAGTTTTCAAAAATCTATCAAATTTATTAAACCAGAGTTTGATATTAAAAAAAAATTCAAGATCATATCTGAATCTTGGTGCAATGTTTTGCTGTCTAAGTCAGAAATATTGAGTTTATCTGTACTAGAAGCGTTTAGTGTGGGGACTCAAAGTTTTGTAAATAAAAAAATATTTTTTCCAGTATGGCTTCAAAGATATTTAATTAGATCTGAAGTAAATAATTTAGATTTAGTAAGGTCTATTAAATTAATAATGAATCAAAATATTCAAGAAAAAAAAATCTTAAAAAGTGAAATGAAAGTTTTGTTTGAAAAAAAATATACTCGTTCTGATGAAAAAAATATTTATATGGGTTTTTTAAAAAAGATATATAAAAATCATGGGACAATTAATCCATTTAGTAACTTCTCGGTGTTATTTTCAAATTTACTTAATTCTATATTAGTTCCCTTCTTGATGGTTTTATCTGTAATTTTTGACAACTCGACATTTGCAGCCGAGATTGGTGTTTTTCCAGGAATTGTTTTGTTGTTAACTCAAGTTTTTTCTGCAAATGCCAGATCACTGTTGCTTTATAATATTGACAGATCATTTTATGATCAAGTAATTAACTTGAGGCTTTATCTTGGAATTTTGATTATGCTTATTCTGACATCATATCAGTTTTTGTTTATCAATAATGATAATTTTATTACTTTATCTCTTTTAAGTTTCGTTGTGTATTTATCATGGATCAATGAAATAAACTTAACTATTCATGAAAAAAATAGATCGTCTTTAGTTATTAAATTTTTTTTAATTATAAGCATTTTATTTTATTTTCTAGTAATAGCTGATTTTATCTTAAGTGCTTCAAAACTTTATGATATTCTTAAGTTTTATTTGCTATTCCATATTCTATTCTTTTTATATCATATCAATCCTCAAAATTTTAATGTCAAAAAATTTCTACAATATTTTAAAAATCAATTTAAAGAATATTTAGCTGTCGCTTCGAGTTTCTTTAATATTATAGGCGTAATAATTTGGAGAATATCTTTAGTAGTACTTTTGGGAAAATCTGTGGCAGGACTATTTTTTGCTTCATTTGCAATAGCTTCTTTTCCAGGAACATTATTCAATAATATAGTTGGTCAAATTGTTACGATTAATGAAAAAATTAAAACCTTGATTTATAAAATTTCTAATTTGCTGTTTATTTTATATATTATTTTTGTGACGCTAATGATTATTTTGAATAAATTATATTTGCAAAATTTTGAATTTTATAATTTTTTTAATATTACTTTAACTTCTTTATTGGGTACACCATTTATGTTGAGAGCCCTGTCTAATAGGCATGAGTTCTTGTCTGTTAGTAAAACATTTCAAAAAAAAATTTTTATAAAAGATGTTATGTATGGTATTTCAATTTCTCCTATAATTATAATTCTGTTTTACCTGGGTGAAAAAGATTTTCTTATTTATTCATACCCTCTATCTTCATTCTTAGCTTTATTTTTTTACCGTAAAGTTTAATGATGATTTATCAAATTTATAAAATACTTAGAGTTATATTTTTTACTTTATTTGTTTGTATATCTTTTTATTCAATAAAACTTTATGAAGGTTCGGTCACTGTCTATATTGCTTATTGCTTGTCATTAATATTAATGCTTTTTTATTTGACAGATAAAAAAGCAAGCTACTTTGAAATTTTTTTCTCTGTGTACCTTTTTTTAGGTTTTTGGTTTAAATATGTCTTCAGTTTATTGTTATATGATGGGGTAATTTATGACTCACATATTGAAACAATTCCAATGAAAAATATAGATGAAGTTTTAATTCTTGGAATAGGGATATCATTAATTTGTGTGCTCTCCTCTTTTATTTTTAGAAATTTTAAAAAAAAATACCCATTTCACAATAAAATAAATTTAGAAGAGTCTTTTTTTACAAATTTATATCTAAACAATAGAATAACAGTGCTTATGATCTTTTTAATCATTGTAATTTTATTGGCATTTTTAAACTTAAATTTGGGCATACATCAGAGAGGATTTCTTTATTATCAGGAATTACCAACAATAATTACTAATCTAGTTAAATGGTTTTTACTTTTTGGTTTTACGACATTTTCTTGTTTCATTTTTCATGTAGAAATTACAAACTTAAAAAAAATAAATATCTTTACAACCTCAATTATTTTATTTGAGGTTTTTTTTTCTTATACATCAATGTTAAGTAGATCATTTATAATTAATTCTTCTTCTTTAATGCTACCTATATACCAGCAGAGCACCAAGCTTTTAAAAAGATACGACACTAAATTAATAATGTTATTTGTCTTTATATTATTTCTTTCTGTTCTTTCTGTTTTTACAGCTAATCATATTAGAATTGAAAAACTTGAAGATTTTAAAGCTAAATATAAGGTGTTACTTGAAAAAAAATTTGATAAATTGTCAGATAAAGATCTTGCTTTAGAGAAAAAATTAAAAAATTATAATTTTGATATACCAAACAAAAAAATAACAAAAGACTTGAATCTAGAGAATAATCTTTATAGCCAATCAATTAAACCAACTCCTAGAAAACTTATTCAATTTATGATCATAAATAGATGGACTGGGATAGATTCATTAATTTTAGTTTCGAGTTCAAAAAGTAAAGGATATGATTTATTCCTAAGAGCCCTTAAAGAAGAAAAAAGTTATATTGACTATACATTTTATGAAAAAGAATTTGGTTTAATCATTAGAAAGACAAATGCAGGTGTTGGTAAAACAATTATGAAAGGAAATACTTTGCCAGGTATAATATCTTTTTTATATTATACAGGAAGCCCAGTTTTTCTATTATTTTCAATAATGTTAATATTTTTTATTTTTAATTTTTTTGAAAATTTTTTACGATATTTTTCAAATAATAATTTAGTTTTTGTATGTTTTATTTCAAACATGATAGCAACAAGACTATTTCATTTTGGTTATGCACCAAAAGATAGTTATATGTTTTTAATTTCTATTTTATTGTCTATCTTATTTTTAAGAATATTAATGAGGTTTAAACTTAGGTTTCCTAGATAAGTAAATAAAGTAAAATATAACATAAGTTAAAATATTTATTATAAGTATTAACATCAAGATTTTTGAATCATTATAATAATTTATGCTAAAAAAAATACCAGTACATACAAGTAAATTTAGCAGTATTCCTGTTAAAGAGTTTGATAAATAAAAATTTTTATTTAAATAAAAAATTTTTTTTAATAAGAGCGTATGAAAGTGAAAACCATCTGCAACATCAATTGTTCTGTTACTATTTAACCTTCTTAATATAGTAAATAGATTTTCAAAAGCCGGATACCATAACAAGTTCAACGCTAAAAGTGGTGAAATATCTTTATTCAAGTTGATATAACTGATTACATAAACTGATATAAAAATAGTAATTACATAAACACCATTGTCACCTAGAAATGATCTTTGAAATAAATTTATTAAATAAAATAAAAAAAATATAATTAAAATTATCTTTAAATCAGGAAGGTTATCAGGTTTTGGGAAATCCATAAAAAAAATAGCCAAAGTTACTATTAAATAATATCCAATAACATTACAATTTACTCCATCACAAAAATTAGAGCCATTAATTAAAATAACTATACAAAGAGAAGAAAAAATAATATTAAAATAGAAATTACTGATGAAAGGGTCTAAAAAAAAAAGACCTGTTTTGTTTATCTTTAAATCTAAAAAATAAAGAAAAATAATAACCAATATAAATTGTAAAATTAATCTTAGTTTAGGGCTAAAGTTAGCTTTTAAGTCTGAAAAAACCCCAAGTGCTAAAAATGAAAAAAGAAATGAAATTATCAAAATAGAATAGCTAGTGTATTCTGTATATGGCATGTACGTTGCTATTGTTATAAACAAATATATTCCACCTATTAATGGTGTGTTTTTATTATATTTCGATTTATGATTTCGTTCTTTTGGAGTATCAACTAAAAATAAATATTTGCTTTGAATAAATATTAGAGTTATTGAAATAACTGATATGTACAATAATATAATAAGCATTTGATTTATGATAATTAAAGAAAACACATATCACAATTATTTATCTTTTGCATCTGCATTGTTGATTTTAATGCCTATAGCACTAATTTCTGGGCCATTCCTGCCAGACTTATTTATTGTACTAATCTCATTCATTTTTTTATTCGTCTTTAATAAAAAAAAAGAATTATTCAAAATAAAATCCAAATTTTTTATTTTTTTTTTAATTTTTTATTTTTATTTAATTTTAACTTCAATATTATCAGATAATTTTTATCAATCGATAAAGTCATCAATAACATATTTAAGATTTGGCTTCTTTTCATTAGCTATATTTTTTATACTTAATAATAAAAAAAACTTCATAAAATATTTTTATGTCATGATATGTTTTACTCTTATAATTTTAGTATTTGATGGATATTTTCAATTCATTACAGGAAAAAATATATTTGGTTTCAAAGGGATCAGGCCAGACCGACTTGGAGGTCTTTTTTTTGATGAGCTAATTTTAGGTTCATATTTGGGGAAAATTTTACCAATTTTTTTTACATTCTACCTATTAAATAAAAAAAATATTAATAGATATTATATTACAATATTAGCTGTATTAGTTTACATTTTAGTATTTTTATCGGGTGAAAGATCAGCTTTTTTTACTACTACACTTTACTTGATTATGGTGGCCCCTTTTTTGATAGGAATGAAAAGATCAATAATTATTTTTACATTAATTGCTGTGATTTTTGGGACTTTAGTTACAACAAATGAAAATATGAAAAGTAGATATTATGACCAAATGTTGATGCATACAATTGGCGTTGGTAAATATGCTGGTGATAAGGATGGAAAAATCACTTTTATGCCAGATCATATTGGACTCTTTAGTTCTGCAATAGACATTTTTCAAAAAAATTTTTTTGTAGGAGGTGGTGTTAAAACATTTAGAATTTACTGTAAAAATAATGCGAGTAAAAAGTTAATTGAGTTAAAAAAAAAACATTCAAATATGCTTACCTGTAATACTCATCCTCATAATTACTATTTGCAACTATTAGCAGAAACTGGATTAATAGGTTTTTTATTTATTTTAGCAATTTTTATTAAATTAATTTTTAATTATTTTAAACAAGTATATTATTTGGTTAAGTTAGATAAAAATCTTAATAAAAGATACGTTGTTATATTATCTGGGTTAATTATTTATATTTGGCCACTAACAACTACGGGCAGTTTTTTTAATAATTGGATATGTTCTATTTTATTTCTACAAATTGGTATTTATTTATATGTAATTGAAAATGAATTTAAAAATTAATAATAATTATATTTATATACTAATTTTTACATGCTTTTTTTTCTTATGGGGTATGAGTATAGGTCAATTTAATAATTTTTTTTTAATAATATTTTATAAAATTTTATTTTTATTTGGCGAGGATATTCAAGTTCAGAAAGTTATCTATAAAATTAAATTGAGTTATATAATTTTATTTTTATTAGGACCTATATTTTATAGCCTTATAAAGAAAAGAAATTTTCTTCCAAAAGAAATATTTAACAATCAAAAATACATAATAATTTTTATTTTATTCATTTTCACACATTTTTTCCTTGTTAAAATCTATTATCAAGAAATCATTAACAAATCTGAAATAGCCAATCTTATTTATTTTTTCTTATTATCCGTCATCTATTGTCATTACAGAAATTTTATATCTATCAATTTTAAAAAAATTATAATTTTTTATTTAATAATATTTATTGGGTATTCAATTTATGAAGACTCACAATTTTATAATCTTGGACAATGTAATGTTGATCTACCTTTGATAGATATGATAAGAAAGCATTTTCAGGTTAATTTAACTAATAGTATTTTCTTAGAAAATTCTCACTTAGGCATGATGTCTGTAGCTGTTTTTTTCTCTAGTATATATATTTTGATACAAGACAAAAAAATTAATATTTTATTTTTATTATTATTATTAACAGAGATTCTTATTGTACTAAATAATTTATCTACAACATATTTTATTTGCTATTTTATTTCACAAATTGTTTTATTATTTTTTCTTTTAAAAAAAATAAACATTAAATTTTGGATTTTTACTATTTTATTATTATCACTAAACTCATATTTTTTTTTCTCAGACAGAAATTGTACTTTAAAAGTTACTGATTTGAAGGCTAAAGAAATTTTAGAACAAGATCTTGAAAAAAAAGACACCAATCTAACTACTTTAATTTATAAGAGATCAGCAATTATAGCATTGAACACACTCAAGAATCGTTCATTAGGTTGGGGAATTGATGGGATGGATAATGCAACATATGATTTAATGTCTAACTATAATACTAACCCATATTGTAATCCAGGGTCCGTAGACTACGAAGATAGGATTGCTAAAGATCAAGTTTGTGATCATCCAAATTCATTTGATGAAAATGGAGCGCGTAAAAAATTTGCACCATGGAATATAGGATTACTCAATACCAAAGATGGCTTATCAAATATTTTTAAAATGTTTACAGAATTTGGAATTTTTACTTTTATTATTCTGTTTTATTTTATTAAATACATTCGAAATATTCAAAATGTTAATCCATATAATTTATTTATTATCGTTTTGTTTATTACGACGTGTATTAGAGGAGTAGGATATTTTAATGGTGGATTTATATTCTGTTTACTAGAATTTATGTACTATAAAAATTATTTTAATGAGACTGAATTTAAAAAAAATCAATATATGCAATAGTCTAATTAATAAACATCATTGATATAAAAATTCACATTTTATCTATTATTTTTGAATAAAACCCTTATATTAAGAATAATTTCTTCAAATTTTTAAAATAATATATAAAAACAGAACATGAAAACAGCTCTCATTTTTGGCGTTACAGGGCAAGATGGATCATACCTTGCAGAGTTTCTCCTAAAGAAAAAATACAAAGTTCATGGCGTAAAAAGAAAATCATCATCATACAACACCAACAGAATTGATCACATTTTAGAAGCCAATAAAAACTTTTCACTGCATTATGGTGACGTAACAGATGCTATATTGGTGATGAATATAATAAATAGGTTAAAACCAGATGAAATTTATAATTTATCTGCCCAATCACATGTGGCAGTTTCTTTTGAAATTCCAGAATACACAGCTAATGTAGATGCATTAGGATGTCTAAGAATATTAGAGGCTATCAAATCCTCTAAGCTAATAAAAAAATCTAAATTTTATCAAGCTGGAACTTCAGAAATGTATGGAAAAGTTCATCAGATACCGCAGACTGAAAAAACTGACTTTTATCCAAGAAGTCCCTATGGAGTATCAAAGGTTTTTGCTCACTGGATGACTATAAATTATAGAGAAGCATATGGCATGTTTGCATGTAACGGCATACTGTTTAATCATGAAAGTCCTAGACGTGGTGAAACGTTTGTTACAAGAAAAGTAACCATTGCTTTAAGTAAAATAAAACTTGGACTGCAAAAAAAATTATTAGTTGGTAACTTAAATGCAAAAAGAGACTGGGGACATGCAAAAGATTATGTTGAAGCTCAATGGATGATATTACAACAAAAAAAACCAAATGATTTCGTAATTTCTACTGGAAAAAATTATTCTGTTAAAGAATTTATTAATATGTGTGCCAAGTTGTTAGATATAAAATTAAAATGGACTGGAAAAGGAATAAATACGAAAGCATTTGATCAAAATGGAAATTGTATAATTGAATGTGATAAAAGATATTACAGACCAACTGAAGTTGACATATTATTAGGAGATTCGACTAAAGCAAAAAAAATACTTAAATGGAAACCAAAGATTAGTTTTAAAAATCTTGTAAAAGAGATGGTAGAGTCAGACTATAAAAACTTACAAAATATTTCTAGTGAAAAAAAATGATAAAATATTTTTAGCTGGTCATAAGGGACTGGTTGGATCTGCAGTATTAAGAAAGCTTAAAAAATTAAAATATTCTAAAATCATTACAGTAGATAAGAAAAATTTGGATCTTTTAGATCAAAAAGAGGTTTTTAATTTCATAAAAAAAAATAAAATTAAATCTATAATAATATGTGCAGCAAGAGTGGGTGGAATTAAGGCTAATAATACTTATAAAGCTGATTTTATTTATCAAAATTTAACAATTCAAAATAATTTAATTCATGGAGCAAAAATTAATAACATTTCAAATGTAATTTTTTTAGGCTCTAGCTGTATTTACCCTAAGAATTGCAAACAACCTATAAAAGAAGAATATTTATTAACAGGTAAGCTTGAAAAAACAAATGAACCTTATGCTATTGCTAAAATTGCTGGAATTAAAATGTGCGAGTCTTACAATTTCCAGTACAAAACTAATTATAAATGTTTAATGCCAACAAATACATTTGGGCCAGGAGATAACTACAACTTGGAAAGTAGTCATTTTTTCCCAGCACTTATTAAAAAAATCCATGAATGTAAAATAAAAAAGAAAAAATCGTTAGAATTGTGGGGGAATGGAAAAACTAAGAGAGAATTAATTTTTGTAGATGATTTAGCAGATGCAATTGTTTATTTTTTAGATAAAAAAATGTCAAAAAACTTAATAAATATTGGATCAGGGATTGAAAAAAACATTGACCAATATGCAAAACTAGTATCCGAGATAATTGGAGTTAAATTAAAGATAAAATATAAAAATAAATCATTAATAGGGACACCAAGAAAACTATTAGATAGCTCTTTCGCTAGAAAAAATGGCTGGAAGTCAAAAACAAACTTAAAAAAAGATATACTGGAAACATATAAGCACTTTTTAAAAGAAACTACATTTGAAAGAGTTTAAAAAATAAATGTTAATAGCGATTTTTAGTAACTACTTACTATTAATGGTAATTTTAGGTTATTCGTTTCTTTTAAAAAAAATTACATTTAATAGCAATAATATCACCATAGAAAATATTGATATTTTATATGGATTGTTATTAATAATATTTATTTCTTTATTTTTTAACTTTTTTTTCCCACTTATTTATCTAAAACCAATTGTCATAATATTTGGTTTGTTCTTATTTATATATGCATTTTATAAAAAAATATTTGAACTAAATTTTGTTTTATATTTTATTATCATATTTTTTATTACTTCCATTTCATTTTATAGTAATGCAAATGTTGATAGCTTAATGTATCATTTGCAAATTATAAAATGGTTGAGTCTTCATAAAATTAGTTTTGGTTTGACTAACTTGGAAATTAGACTTGGTTTTAATTCTTCTTGGCATTCATTAGTTGCACTACTTGATCTAAGTATTTATAAATTTTCTGCAAAATATTATATAAGCGCTATAATTTTAAGTTCATTAATCTATGAAACCATTAAAAAAAAAACAAAAATAAATTATAGTGATATTTTTCTCTATTTATCTATTTCCTTTTTAATTTTTTTTAGTTTTTTACATCCATTTAGAAATGGAATTATATTAAATCATTTAGGAAATCCTGAAAGAGATATTGTTGCAATGTTATTTTTTTTTCTTACTATCTTTTTTTTTTTTAAATCTTTAGAAAATCCTAAAAATAATAAAAATTATATTAATCTTTTAAGTATATCACTTTTTTTATGTATTACATCCAGACTAATGACATCGCCAATGATTATATTGTTAGTTATTATTTTGTTAAAAAATAAAACTTATAAAGCTATAAATTTTACAACTATTGTTTTGTTTATTACTAGTATTTTATGGATCTTAAGAAGCTTTTTCTTAAGTGGATGTTTGTTTTTTCCCTTTCATCAAACTTGCTTTAAAATAGGTTGGGCTACAAATACTAAGGAGATACAATTTTTTGTTGAAGAAGCAATGAGGATATCAAGAACACTACCCACAAGAAATGGAGTTAATGATCTAGATTTTTCATTAAATAGTTATAAATGGATTCCCCAATGGATTAATGATTATTTTTTTAGTGCAGCTCTTTTGCAAATATCAGCATCAATTATATTAATAATGATATTTTCTTTTATTATAACTGGTTTTTTTAATAAGTATAAATCAACAAACTCAATCAAAATAACTGATTTTTACCTACTTATTTGTTTAATTGGTATAACTATTTTATGGTTTGTTAGTGCACCTGAGATTAGATATGGGTTGGGACCCCTTATAAGTTTGCCATGTTTCACTATTGTTTTACTGTTTAAAAAACTCAACCTAATTGAAAATTTTTTAAATAAAAATATCAAACTTTCATTGATCACAAGCTTCTTAATAATGGTAAGTTTGTGTTTGTTGTTTATTTCTAAAAGTTTTAATCGTTTCCAATTTGATGATTTGTTTATAAATAGTAAGATAATTTACACCTACTCTCATATTGAAAAAATAGGAACATTTAACAACATTAATTATTTTTGGGGTAAATTTCTATGTGCTGATTTTCAGGAAATTTGTGTAAACACTGTTAAAGAAAACTACGTAATAAGTGAAATTTTTAATTATAAAGTTTATAAATCTGGCTTACAGTTAAAAAAATAAATTATAATGAATATATCTATAATCACCCCAACATTTAATAGTGCAAGAACTATTCAATCAAATTTAGATTCGATTAAATCTCAATCATTTAAAGATTATCAGTTGATTATTATTGACAATAATTCAACAGATGAAACTGTGAATATTATTAAAAAAAATAATATACCGAATATAAAATTTCTAATAGAAAGCGACCTTGGAATATTTGATGCAATTAATAAGGGTATTAAAATAAGCGATAATGACCTAATTTCAGTTTTGCACAGTGATGATCTTTATGATAATGAAAATGTTTTAAAGGATGTTGTGGAAACATTTCATGAGCATAAAGAAAATGATATAATTTATGGAGATCTGAAGTATGTTAAAAAGAACAATGTAAATATTACACTTAGATACTGGAAACCTGGTCACTATAATAAAGATTTGTTTTTTAAAGGCTGGCATCCACCACATCCAAGTTTTTTTGCTAAAAAAAAGTTATTTGGAAGCTATGGATATTATACAATAAACAATGGTAATTCTGCTGATGTCGAATTAATGTTCAGATTTTTAGATACACACAGTTTGAAATCTAAATACTTGAATAAAACATTGGTTAAAATGAGATATGGAGGGGCCTCCAATAAAGATATTTTATCTATTATCAAACAAAATATCCAAATCATGAAATTTTTAAAAATCCATAGAAACGCCTATAAAATTAGTATTTTTATTCTATATAAAATTTTAGATCGATTAAAACAATTTGTGTTTAAGGGGTAATCATATAAAAAATAAACTCTAATGAAAATTTCAATAATTATACCATGTTTTAATGAAGAAAAAACTTTGTCCAGAATTGTTGACAAAGTATTGAAATTTAAATCATATGAAAAAGAAATTATTATTGTGGATGATTGCTCAAAAGATAATACAGCAAACATAATAAGTAATTTAGTTTCAAAATTTAATGAAATTAAATCAATTAGACATGAAAAAAATTATGGAAAAGGAGCGGGTATAAAATCTGGTATTAAGATTTCAACAGGAGATATTATTCTCATACAAGATGCAGATCTTGAATATAATCCTAATGATTATGATGGCTTGTTGGAACCATTTTTAAAAACTGATGCTGATGTAGTTTATGGGTCCAGATTCTTAGGTGGTAAATACGTTAGATTAAGTTTTTTTTGGCACTATGTAGCTAATAAACTTTTGACAACTCTATGCAACACATTCACAAATTTAAATATGACAGATATGGAAACTGGTTATAAATTATTTAAAGCAGAAGCAATTAAATCAATTGATTTAAAAGAAAAATCATTTGGCATTGAACCTGAAATTACTGTTAAGCTTGCTAAAAAAAAATATATCTTTTTTGAGGTACCGATTTCTTATAGTGGTCGTTCTTATGAGGAGGGTAAAAAGATAGGCTTAAAAGATGCATTTAAGGCTATCTATTGCATCATTAAATATAGATATTTTGACTAGTAAGTTAAAATAACCTTGTAATTGTAGTATTTTTTTGATTTTAATTTCTGTTTTAAATAATGGGTACACGGAGCGTTGCTATAACCACACATTTTAACACTTTCAAAATAGGCAAAATTATCTAATTCAATTTTATTTATATCAGATTTGTTTGTATAAATTATCTTAGGAAAAAAGCCTGTATAATTTAAGTTATCTGGTTTTACAATTCTCAATAAATTTTTTGAAATAAATACTATAGTAAATAAAATTAAAACAGACATAAAAAATTTATATGAATTTTTTTTTAAATGAATGTTCAAGGTACATAAGTATGCGAAACCCAAACTAAAAAAAGAAACAAAATAAGAGTAGCCATACCGATAAACAGGTACTTTCAAAAACCAAATTATCGAAAAGATAATCATTAACATTATTAGTAAGAGATATTTCTTATTATGAATATTATTCTTAATTATTTTTTTTTCTTTTAGTATATAATGAATAAATAAGTAGATAATAATTAGCAATATAAAATACGGTAACAAAATTTCATTAATTTTTTTTAAATGCGTTTTACTCCAAGTACTAACCCAATTGAATTTTTTAGAATATTCAGTCTGTGAGATATTATTTATATTTTTAAAATCAGGCCATGCTTTTGTCCAGGCTTCATTTTCTTGAGATACACTTTTTGTTTGATTGATATTAGTCCATTCCAAATTTTGAAAACATAATTTACTTATTGGATATATAGCACAACCTGAAACAATTATATTTTTCAAAACCCATAAAGATAAGAAGATAATAGCAAAGTAACTTTTTGGTATCATAAATATTTTTAGTAATTGATTTTTTTTTAAAAAAATGAATGGAAGAAAAATAGCAAAGGCCATAGTGATTTTATTTAAGACAATAAAAACTGCCAATATAAAATTGTTAGAATTAAAGTATATTTTTTTATTATTAAAAGACTGAATAATCTCTGAAATTAGAAAAAAAAATAAGAAGTGTGTAGGTGCGTCATTTCCATATTCACCATATCTATTCATTTTATAGGCAATAAATATCAAAATAAAAAATAAGTAAAAAAAATGAAAATCAAACTTTTTAATTTTTAAATAATAAGTTAAGTGAGTTAAAAAATTAACAATTATGGCAGATGCAATAATGGCTATAGAAAGTACAATTCCTTTATTCCCAAATATAAAATTATTAAAAAATGCTGAAAAATACTGAATTATTGAAATATGAGCAAATCTAAAATGAAGATTAGAAAGACCAAAAATTATTTTTTCCTCATTTAAAATACTTGTGTATGGTAGATGATATAATATTGCATCAGGTCGATATATATTGCTTTTAGCTACTAATAAAAAAACTATAATTGAGTTAATAATTATAAATCTAAAAAAATTAAAAGAATAATAAATTTTTAAGTTTTTAAGAAAAAAGAATAACGGTAATAATAAAATTAAACTATTAACAATAATATTTAATGGAAAAAAAAAATTTAATAGTAGAGTAATAAAGGAGATTAATATAATACCATAAATTAAATCACTAGATAAATTTATAATATTGTTATTATTATGTTTAGTAAAAATATAACCAAGAGGCGTTATTATAATAACAGACAATATGGAAAAAAAAACTAATTCTAACATAGGTATTTTCAAATGATTAAGCTAACAATTATAATACCTGTTTATAATGAAATTAAAACAATAGAAAAATTAATTAAAAAAATATTAAAGATTAATATTAAAAAACAGCTTATCATTGTTGATGATGGATCTAGCGATGGAACTGAGCAAATACTTAAAAAATATAAAAGTAGAATTGATAAATTAATTTTTCATAAAAAAAATTGTGGAAAGGGCGCGGCTATAAAGAGTGGTCAAAAATATGTAAGAGGTAAATATATTGGAATACAAGATGCAGATTTAGAGTATGACCCTAGAGACTTAAAAAAAATTGTAAATGAAATGAGCAAGAAAAACATTAAGGTGATGTATGGTTCAAGAGTTTTAAAAAAAAATAAATTTAAAAATACTCAAAATTTTACTCATATAGTTAGAATTTGGGGAAATGTTTTTTTAACAAAAGCCTCTAATTTTTTGAATAGACAAAAATTAACAGATGCACATACTTGTTATAAAGTTTTTGATTCAAGAATTTTCAAAAAAATTAAATTAAAAGAAAAAGGATTTTCTTTTTGTCCAGAAATAACTACAAAAATATCAATGCTGAATATAAATATAGAAGAGTTTCCAATAAATTATATTGGTCGCACATATGAGCAAGGAAAAAAAATAACAGCATTTGATGGACTCGATGCATTATATGTTCTGGTAAAATACAGATATTTTGAATAATGTTAGTTTTAATTAAACATAGATTAATCAAGATCATTGAAAAAATTCCATTACTGCAAGTTTTTGTTTATAATAACTTGCAATATTTCAAATTTTTATTTCCACATGATAAAGATTATTACGCATTAAAACTTC
>ERZ807291.3667-NODE-3667-length-21312-cov-169.551160_pt1 | contig 21312 bp, 30 predicted proteins | sample MGYA00521257_ERZ807291 | MGnify/ENA primary metagenome ERZ807291 (study PRJEB31413, sample SAMN03169783) | marine metagenome | biome: Marine; feature: Water; material: Subsurface seawater | place: North Sea | collected 2011-04-28 | depth 1 m m ... | reverse complement strand
AGGTGTACCGAGTACCACACGACAAGTATAAGGATGCTAATGAGTTCCTACAGGACAATGCACATGCGGAGTTCAAGAGTGCGTGGTGGAATGCTGGTAAGTACACTCCTGAGAATATCTTAAACACTGCTGACCAGTTCCTATCACTATACAACGACACACCAGACCATGTATACGTTCCTACAGGTATCACTGACTTAGATGATAAGATCATGGGGCTTATGCAGGGTCACTTCACAGTGATTAAGGCCCCTACTGGCATAGGCAAGACTGAGGTTATGCGTTACTTGGAATACAACATGCTACAGCGTAAGATACCTATTGCTGCATGGCACCTAGAAGAGACTAAGCTAAGGTCACTACTTGGTCTTGTGTCGTATGAGTTACAAGATAATCTTACTAGGCGTGACTTGATTGATGAGAAGGGGAGACATGAGGATGTCATAGGTGCAATTAAGGAGATAGCCAAAGACGAGAACTTTTACCAGTTCTACTTAGGGGATGGTCAAGGTACTGATGAACTGTGTGATCAGATACGTTTCTTTAGTCAGGCATGTGGATGTAAGTATGTGTTCTTTGAGCCTATCCAAGACGTAGTATCAGGACGATCAGAGGCGTCTAAGGAGGAGTTACTAGCTGACCTGTCCGTAAGGCTCTCTAAGCTATCAGCGGAACTAAATGTGGGCATTGTGACTATCGCTCACACTAATGAAGATGGAGACCCTAAGTACTGTAAGATGATAGGACAACGTGCTAGTGTTATCATTGATCTGTCTAGGGACAAAGAAGCGGAAGACCTTGACGAGAGAAACACAACATACATCACGGTACAAAAAAACCGCCCTTGCAGTGAAGAAGGACGGGCTGGCAGAATGAAGTTTAACAGTGATACGTTCACACTAATGGAGGTGTACTAGTGGTTGAAGCAGAGACAGTATTCGACATAGAGACAGATGGACTGTTAGATAAGCTGACTAAGATTCATGTGTTGTCGTATCAAACAGCAGCTATGGATGAGCCAAGGTCTATCTTTGACTACGATGAAATGAGAGACTTCTTCTTGGAGTACAGTATGGATCATACGTTAGCCTTAGCTGGACATAACATTGTACGCTTTGATATACCAGCAGTGGAAAAGGTGCTAGGTATAAAGGTCAATGCCAAGCTGGTAGATACGTTAGGACTTAGTTGGTACTTGCACCACCACAGAGCAAAGCATGGTCTAGCAGTATATGGTGAAGAGTATGGCGTACCTAAGCCAAAGGTAGATGACTGGGAGGGGTTATCCAAAGAAGAGTATGCCCATCGTTGTGAAGAAGATGTTAAGATTAATGTGCGCCTATGGCGTGACCTAAAGAGGAAGTTGGAGAAACTATATGAACAGTGAAGCGTGGAGACTTATTGACTACATCACATTCAAGTTAGACTGCGCTAGGGAGCAGGAGGCCCTACGGTGGAAATTAGATGTAGCTAAAGCCAGTATGCACCTTGCTGAGTGGCAGGGGATGAAAGAGGACAAGGTTGAACAACTAGCTAATGCTATGCCTCGTCATGTACTTACTAAGGTGCAGAACAGGCCCAAGGTGATGTATCGTAAGGATGGTAGCCTAAGCAGTCACGGGGAGAACTTTGAGGCTCTGAGAAAGCAGTACAAGCAGCCTGAGACGGTACAGGGTTTTGTTGTACAGACAGGTGTAGAGCGAGGTAATCCTAACTCAGTGTCCCAGATCAAGGATTGGTTGTTCAGTATCGGATGGCAACCTAGAACATTTAAGTTTGTAAGAGAGAGCAATGGTGATGAACGACAGATCGAACAAGTCAGGAAAGATGGGGAACTATGCCCGTCAGTTAAGAAGCTGGCTGTTAACGATCCTGCTGTTTCTATTCTGGATGGTCTTTCTGTTCTTACTCACAGAATCGGGATACTCAAGGCGTTCCTAGAGTGTGAGGTAGATGGATACGTGCAGGCTGGGGTAGCTGGTATGACTAACACTATGAGGTTTAAACATGCTAAACCTTTGGTTAACCTCCCCTCAGTGGAAAAGCCCTATGGTGCTGAGATACGAGGGTGCCTGATTGCCCCAGAAGGTTACGTTTTATGTGGTGCAGATATGACTAGCCTAGAGGATACTACTAAACGTCACTATATGCAGCCTTTAGACCCTGAGTATGTAGCAGAAATGTCACAACCCGGATTTGACCCACACCTTGACCTAGCTAAACATGCTGGTGTCATCAGCCAAGAGGATATAGACAAACACAACACAGGAGAACGCAGTTTAAAGTCATTGCGTAAGAACTACAAGGTGGTCAACTACAGTGCCACGTATGGTGTCAAAGAGGCTACGTTGTCTCGTACTACAGGCATGAAGAAGTCAGAGGCTAAGAAACTACTTGCTGCCTTTTGGGATCGTAACTGGTCTGTAGAGGCCGTGGCAAGGGGTGTACGTGTACGAGAACCACAGGGGCTAGGGGGTATGTGGCTAAAGAACCCAGTCAGTGGTTTCTGGTACAGCTTACGAAGTGAGAAGGACCGCTTCAGTACACTCAATCAAGGTACAGGTGTCTACTGCTTTGATACTTGGGTCAAGCATTGTCGTAAAGATGGTGTGTTAACGATAGGACAGTTTCACGATGAAATTATCAGTATGGTAAAAGAGGGAAAGGAGACACAAGAGAAGATAAGTATGGACGATAGCATTGAACGACTAAATGATGAGTTGCAACTAAATGTACCTTTAGGCATTGATGCTCAGTTCGGAAAGAGTTATGCTGACATACACTAATTTATTTTTGGTGTGTGGTTGCGTAAGTACAAAAAATGTTGCTATATATAAGTACCCGCATAAGGAAAGGAACCCGACATGGGAAAGAAAGTTTACGTTGAGTGTCCAGTTAATTGGGCTAAGTTGCGTGAAGAAGACCGAGACATGGGTAAAAACATGCAGGAAGGTTCTGATGCACGAAACAAGATTGATGAGGTACAGGGACGATACACTGTGCAGCTAATGCTTGATAAGGATACTAAGAAAAAGATGGTATCTGATGGTGTACCTAACAAGGGTATGCAAGCACAGTTGTTTAAAGAGGATCAGGAAGGCACTGAATACTTCTCAGCAAGACGAGGACACTTTAATCCTAAGTTTAAGGATCAGAACACAGGGGAAATGGGCGTAGTGATGGGACCACCCCGTGTCCTTAAAGAAGATGCTGACGGTGTTCTAGTTGATTGGGACTTTGAGGCTGACGGTCTCATTGGTAACGGTAGTAAGGTTGTAGCAAAGCTAGATGTATGGGACGGTAAGTTGACTACCTTAGAAGCAGTTAAGGTTGTTGAACACGTACCATACGAAGCGTCAGACGGGAGTGCTTTCTAATGACTAAAGCCACCATCATCTTTGAGACCTCGGAAGAGGTAGATGGGTACGAAAGTAAGACTACTATTGAGCGTCACAATGTAGACACTCTTGAGAATCTTGCATACTTATACAGCGAGGCTACAGTGGCAGGGGGCTGGACTTACATTAAGGCAGTGGCCCTAGAAAAAGAGGATGAGACTATTGTCTGGTCCGACATTTGAGCCAAAGCATGTCTTAGTTGATGGTGACATTGTTGCGTACAGGGCTGGATTTGCCTCAGAGGGTAAGACCAGTGCAGATGCAGAGGACAAAGTAGATGAGGTTATGAACTTTATAGCTTCCAATACTATGTCTTTCCCTGTGCCTGACAGGTTCCATACGTTCTTAACTGGGGCTGATAACTTTAGGTTTGCCATAGCTAAGTCGTACCCCTACAAGGGGAATAGGAGTAAGTCAGAGAAGCCTGAGTATCTGCAACATTCAAGGGATTATCTAGTGTCTAAGTATAACGCAGTGGTAAGTTACGGGGAAGAAGCTGATGATCTTATAGCCATAGCTGCCACTAAGTTTGGTCCTGATACTGTTGTAGCCTCTATTGATAAGGACATGCTACAGATACCTTGTTACCACTATAACTTTGGCAGGGATGAATGGTCACAAGTAGATGAGTGGGGCGGCTCTAAGTTCTTCTATACTCAGATACTAACTGGTGATGCAGCCGACAACATTAAAGGTATCAAAGGCGTTGGACCTGTTAAAGCTGGTAAGTTGTTAAAGGATTGTACGACAGAAGAAGAACTGTGGTACGCTTGCTTAGAGGCTTATGACGGTGACTATGACCGTGTGATGGAAAATGCCAGACTACTGTGGCTAAGGAGAAGAGAGGAAGAGTTATGGGAGCCTCCAACAGTGAGAGACGGAGACACGCAATAAAGAATGGATACCGCTCTGGCTTGGAGGAAGACATCTCTAAGGACTTGATTGGACGGGGTGTAGACTTTGAGTATGAGAAGCTAAAGATACAGTGGCAACTTATAGAGCAGAAGACCTACACCCCAGACTTCAAGTTACCTAATGGTATCATCATTGAGTCAAAAGGTAGGTTTGTTGCAGCGGATCGTAAGAAGCACCTTAAGGTTAAAAGTCAGCACCCGTTCCTAGATATTAGGTTTGTGTTTTCTAACTCTAGGGCTAAGTTAAACAAGGGTGCAAAGAGTACCTATGGGGATTGGTGTGACAAGCACGGTTTCTTGTATGCAGATAAAAGGATACCCGACGAATGGTTAAACCAACAAAGTTAGCTACCTTTAAGGTGCATCAAGTAAAGGATGGCCCATACCAAGATGAAGAAGAGGGGTTGTGGTGGTTGTTATGTTGGGTAGAAGACTGTGACCCAGTGGACGGAGAGGATGTTATGTTTGATGAAGAGATACCATTCTCGACTATGACTAACGCTTACAACTTTAAGACACACTTTGAGAAGTCTATTGACCCGATCTTGATAGAGTTCAATGTAGGAATGGAGGTTAGGTATGACGGGTAAAACAGCTATTGTATTCTCTTGCGCCCATGTAGACCCTTCAGTGGGAAATGAGCGTTTTGATTGGCTAGGCGAACTAATCTATGAGGTCAATCCTAACTACATCATTGACTTAGGTGATGGTGCAGATATGAAGTCTCTTAACACTTATGACACACGCTACCCACAAGCTATGTGCGCTCAGAGTTACGAGGCAGATATTAACCACTACAACGAAGCTATGGACCGCCTGAGACGTAAGCCCAGTACCCGTAAGTATAAGGTGCCACAATGGTTTGGGTTTGAGGGAAACCATGAACATCGTATCAAACGTGCCATAGCACATGACCCACGACTAGAAGGAGACAAGTATGGTATCTCATATAGCCACTTACAGACTGATCACTGGTTTGATGAATACCATGAATACGAGAACTCAGCACCATCTATAAGGGACTACGATGGAATATCATATGCTCACTACTTCAGTTCTGGTAACTACGGTACGGCCATGTCAGGGTTACATCATGCCAATGCACTAATGGCTAATAGGAACCACAGCAGTACGTGTGGGCATAGTCACAAGCGAGACCTTAAGTTTAGGGATGGGGCGCACCCTAGTGGTATCATGGGGCTTGTAGCGGGGTGTTACAAGGGTGCAGCAGAGTCTTGGGCTGGTCAAGCTAACAACGATTGGTGGAAGGGTGTTGTCATTAAGAGGGACATTTCTGGTGGCATGTACGACCCTGAGTTTGTATCACTTCAACGTCTAAAGGAGATGTACGGTAATGGGGAAGCGTTCTAATTTTGAGCGAGTGCCAAGGGACTACTATCCTACCCCAATACAGGCTGTAGAGCCTCTGATCCCTCACCTACCGTATGCCTTCGATTACTTGGAGCCATGTGCAGGTGACGGGAGACTGATCTCTCATATAAGCCAGTTAACGAGTGGACTAGGGGAATGTATAGGTGCCTACGACATAGAGCCAAGACATGACTATGTACAGAAGATGGATGCGCTAACTATAGAAAGTGTCTCAGGTAGTTTTAGCAAGGACTTCTTTGCTATTACTAACCCACCTTGGGACAGGAAGATACTGCATCCGTTGATAGATAACTTCTTGGGTATATGTCCTGTTTGGTTGTTGTTCGATGCAGATTGGATGCACACTAAGCAGTCAGCAACCTTTATGACCTACTGTAAGACGGTGGTAAGTGTAGGAAGAGTTAAGTGGATTGAAGGAAGTAAGAGCCAAGGCAAGGATAACTGTGCTTGGTATCTATTTGACTACAGTAATGAAGAACAGACGCAGTTTTATGGGAGAATGATACAATGATTATGAGTCACAAGAGTATGGAAGCGTTCCGGGAATATAGTGATTGGGTAGAGGACAAGATAATTACTGAGGGTAAAGACCGTCTGATGGAAAATGCTCTAGGTCTTATGGGTGAGGCTGGGGAAGTAGCGGAGAAGATTAAGAAGAGTATGCGAGACAAGACTGAGGTTACACCTAACGACATTGTAAAGGAACTAGGTGACGTTGTGTTCTATGCTACAGCCTTATCTAACTACTACCATGCTAACTTGGGTGTGACCATCCTAGAGAACATTAACAAGCTAGATAGCCGTGAGGCACGTGGAACTATTAAGGGCAGTGGTGACAACAGATGAATTGGGTTACACGATACTACAACTACCTAAAGACTTGGCGGTTACACAGAGAAACCATCAAGCAATTAAATACTATGACTGATGCTGCCTTAAAAGACATAGGCATCAACAGAGGCGATATTAACCGAATGATCTGGCTAGACGAAGATATGATTCAAAGAGGAACGAAGAATGAAAAGTAACTACTTGCCCACAGACTACCAAACATTTATTGCTACTAGCCGTTATGCACGTTGGTTAGAAGAACTTAAACGCCGTGAGACTTGGGGTGAGACAGTTGGTCGGTATATGACTAATATCGTATCTCCTTGGCTAACCCCTACGCACCAAGAAGAGATTAGCAGTGCTATCCTTAGCCTTGAAGTTATGCCTAGTATGCGTTCACTTATGACTGCGGGTAAGAGTTCAGCCCGTGACAACACTTGTATGTATAACTGTTCTTACTTACCCGTAGATGATCCTAAAGCCTTCGATGAGGCTATGTTCATCCTGCTCTGTGGTACTGGTGTCGGGTTCAGTGTTGAACGTCAGTTCATTACTAAGTTGCCAGAGGTTCCCTCCCTCTTTGAAAGTGACACGACTATTGTTATCAAGGACAGTAAGGAAGGTTGGGCTAAAGGTCTCAGACAAGTTCTGGCTCTCCTGTGGGCTGGTGAGATTCCTAAGTGGGATGTATCTAAAGTACGTCCAGCGGGTGCTAGACTTAAGACGTTTGGTGGTCGTGCTAGTGGTCCTGCTCCTTTAGTTGATCTGTTTAACTTCTCTGTGTCTACGTTTAAGGCAGCACAGGGGCGTAAGCTGAGTTCTATTGAGTGCCATGATCTGATGTGTAAGATTGGTGAAGTTGTTGTTGTAGGTGGCGTTAGACGCTCTGCTATGATATCTTTAAGCAACCTATCTGATGATCGTATGCGCCACGCTAAGTCAGGTAACTGGTGGGAACTGAATGGACAACGGGCCTTAGCTAATAACTCTGTGTCGTATACAGAAAAGCCAGATAGTATGTCATTCATGCGTGAGTGGGTGTCTCTAATGGAGAGTGGATCAGGTGAGCGAGGTGTATTTAATCGTGAAGCATCGAAGAAACAGGCGGCTAAGAATGGCAGACGAAATGCAGACTACGAGTTCGGAACCAACCCATGTTCGGAGATCATACTTCGACCGAATCAGTTCTGTAATCTTACGGAAGTTGTCATCCGTGCTAACGACACTCTGGACGATCTTACAAGAAAAGTCCGTCTTGCAACTATACTTGGAACAATACAATCCACGTACACCCACTTTCCGTACTTGCGTAAAATGTGGACTGACAATACCTCAGAAGAACGATTGCTCGGTGTGTCACTCACGGGGATAATGGACAACCCGTTAATGACGCTAAAGAACGCAGGACTAGATAAGACACTACAACACCTTAAGGAAGTAGCAGTAGAAACAAATAAGGAGTGGGCTGATAAGTTAGGTATCCCAGTATCAACAGCTATAACTTGTGTTAAGCCATCAGGTACGGTTTCACAGGTTGTGGATTCTGCCAGTGGGATTCATGCAAGACACAGCCCATACTATATTCGCACAGTAAGAGGGGACAACAAAGACCCGTTAACACAGTTTATGATGGATCAAGGTATCCCTAATGAGCCTGACGTAATGAAGCCTGACGCTACAACAGTGTTTAGCTTTCCTATGCGGTCTCCTATGGGTGCAGTACACACAGCCGATACGACAGCCTTAGAACAGCTAGAGATGTGGTTGATGTACCAGAGACATTGGTGTGAACATAAGCCTAGTGTTACTATCAACGTCAAGTCAGAGGAGTGGTTTGCTGTAGGTGCATTTGTGTATGAACACTTTGATGAAATGTCAGGTGTATCATTCTTGCCCTTCAATGAGCATACATATCAACAGGCACCATATCAGGAGTGTGCAGCTACAGACTATCATATACTACTTGATCAGATGCCTAGAAGTATTGATTGGAATAAACTGTCTGAGTACGAACAAGAAGACAACACGTCAGGTATGCAAACTATGGCCTGTACAGGAGATGTATGTGAGATGGTAGACATTGGATAACTCAGAATTAGTTAAGCCAAGTAGGTCACGTAGAAAGACTAAATACAAGGGTGCGGGTCAGAGGGAAACTTCTGGCCTTACTCCTAAGACAGACAAACAGAAGGAGTTTATAGATGCACTTAAAGAATACAGTCAGGTGTTTGTACTTGGGCCAGCAGGAACAGGTAAGACCTACATTACTGCCACCGTAGCTGCTGACCTGTACACCACTAAGAAGGTAGACAAGATCGTCATAACCCGTCCTATGGTCTCTGTGGGCAAGGACATGGGGTATCTTCCCGGAACCCTTGAGGAAAAGGCTCAACCTTGGGCTTTACCCGTCTTGGACGTACTACAAAAGCATCTAGGTGCTGGCACAGTGGAAACTGGTATCAAGTCTGGTAACATTGAAATGGCACCTATGTCTCTTATGAGGGGTCGTAGTTTTGATGATGCTTTTATAATAGTTGACGAAACACAGAATATAACTACCCATGAGTTAAAGATGTTGTTGACAAGAGTTGGAGAATGTTCTACAATTGTCCTTAATGGTGATGTACAACAATCAGACTTAAAGGAAGCAGATGGTCTATCTAAAGTGATCCACTTAGCTAAGAAGCATATGCTACCTGTCTCTATCATTGAGTTTGGTGTTGAAGACATTATCAGAAGCGATATTTGCGCTCAATGGGTAAAGGTATTTATGAAGGAGAAACTATGATATATGTGTATATAGTTGTACTTAGTATTATGAAGGACGGGGAACCACACTTCTCTGTACGCGCACCTAATGCAACTTACAAGACAGAGGAAAGGTGTCAGGCTGTTAGGGAGTTAAACATGCTTTACTTACTTGAAACTAAGCCTGACCCAAATGCAAAGTTCTTTAGTCAGTGCGTAGGCTTACCGTTTAACATGAAAGATAAAGGAGACTTGTGATGGGGGATGTTGTTGAACTTAAACCTGCCCCACAAGAGTTATCTGAGGTAGACAAGCAATACCTTGAACTAGAACGACAACAAGAACTAATAAGAGAACAAGCTAAACTTATAAGAGGTGACAATGGCTAAGTGGAAAGAGTTAAATAACGTAACCGATATGGTCAACAGTCCACCCCACTACGGCACTGGTGTCATAGAGTGTATCGACTATATAGAGGACTTCTTAACCAAGGAAGAGTTCATAGGATACCTACGTGGGAATATAGCCAAGTACCTACATAGGTGGCGATATAAGAACGGTATAGAAGACTTAAAGAAAGCTGAGTGGTATGGTGCTAGATTAATTAAGGTGGTAGAAGAACATGGAGATACCTGATCTATCCTCTATCGTGTTGGTCGTACAGACATTGTTAATACTGTGGTTAGCTGGGAAGGTGGATAAGCTAGAGAAAGAGATAGACTTTAAGATGAAGGTTCCTATGTATGCTCTGTTTAGGCACCTAGAAGAAGAACACAACAAACCATAAAAAAAGCCCCTGTATCCTTGAGTGGACGCAGGGGCTTTACTATTTTGTATATACACTTGTATTTATTTGTTGCCGAAGAATTTACTTACTGACCTTAGTCCTATGCTGGCACTAACAATCCCACCAAGGGAAATTTGATACCACTGGGGCATTGATTCAAGGGCTGCAAAACCATTAGCTACTACATCTTCTGCCCAAGCAAAAGGTAAGAACGCAAGTACAAGTGGCACCGAGAATAGGAGTGTAATCCATTCATCTTTCCAAGAGTTCTCCGTAGACTTTATAGCCGCTAAGTCCCAATCAATTTCCCCAGTTAATTGCTTTTTCCTAATCTCTGCCTCAGTTAGCTTGAGTTGTGTCTTACCATCAATTATACTCGTAGCTAACCCTGAGAGACTGCTAATAATTGCTCCAATCATTTCTTGTTACCCCCGTTAAGGTACAGCCCAAACCAAGCTGCCCCTGCGCCAACTATAACACTAACGAATCCTGCTTGGGCATTGTTTGGCGAACTTAAATCCATAAACCAGTTACAGGTTTGATAGAACACAATCATGTAACTTAGTATAAGTAGCCTTGGTGCAATTCGCCATGCGTCTAGTTTCTCTGGTGTCATTCAGCGTCCTTTCAATCCGTCTATAATTTCTTGTGCAGAAGGTCTACGTTTCTTAAAGTCGTATACACATTCAAAACTCTGAGGACATTGCCTGTATGCAGCCCCGTACTCGTACTTAGGTATTAAAGGTGTAGGGAAGAACGTAGCAGATGATCCGTTAGGTCCACGATACCAACATTGTTGAACGCCCATTATGCTAACCCGTTTCCACAACTTACAGATAACCATCTTAGGCTCTTTAGCCTCTGATACCCCCACAGTGAAAATTAAGAGTGTCGCCAACAATAATGCTTTTACCACGAACCTGTACCTAACCCAATTAAATATACCCCACCAAACACGACAAGTAAGATACCCAGAGACAAGGCAAACATGCCTAAGTTATTAATCATCTCTTTCTTAGCTTCCATTGCCCTGTAAACAGTTTCTTCACGTTCTCTTCTGATCTGCCTTCTTAACTTAATCATTTCGTCCCAAGTATTAGGGCCAAAACGCATATTCAATAAGAACATTAACTCTTTCTGTTGAGCCGCTAGTTTCTTCTTATGCACGATTATGTCAAAGGCTTCCTTCTCTATACTATCACCCGCAGTTAGCTTCTGTATAGTTGAAGGTGTCTTTCTTTGTTGTTCAGCTTTAGCAAGGTCAGAGGCGGCTCCGAACCACTCCCCTAGCTGCCCCATAACGTCTTCTATCTCTCTACCATGTTGCACTAGCTTCTTAGTCATAGTGAAGGCGGCAGTACAGGCTGATATGGCCGTTATGGGGTCTAGCATTAGTCTCTCTCCATTACCTCAAGCATCCTTTCAAGGGACTCTTTAATTCCCTTTATGTTTTCTTCTATCTTACCTAACTGAACGGCTTGGGTAACTGAGGATGTTTCAACAGCCTTAACATCGGCACTAATTCTAACTATAGATGACGAGTTAGCATCTACGTCTGCCCTCATCTGTGAAATACTCCAAACTATCATCGCAGCTTGTAGTACTAAGGCAAACAATAAACTTGCCGATATGTTTTTACCCATTACGAAACAATCTTCTACCCCCCTAGTCACAGGGGTAGGCTTTCCAGTCTAACTGAAAATGAGGACCATCCGGGAACTTCTTCCAATCGCCACCCCAAACAATTTTAATGTCTAGCTCCTCTGCTGCCTTCTTCATAGCATCTCCAATGGGGTAGAACTCTTCCCACTCCCACGACACGGGATAAGGGACAACATCTACTGCATGACCTGTCAGGTGACGAGACTTAAGTGTAGTTGACTTGCCTGTCTTCTTAAGCATACGCTGACGTTCAATGTTACGAACACCCTCAGTTACACTAAAGTCTTTTTCACTAATCTCTAATGCTCTTGTAACAACAGCAACCATGTCAGGATGTACCCCAGACAAGTTCTGCTTACTTCGTAGTCCTAGTTTGTATCCCATTGGTTGCTCCTTAAGATGGTTTAGTGGGCCATGTTATTGTATTAGGAAACCCTGCTTGACTTGGTACGTCCCTAAGAGAAGACCTATAGGAGGCCCACTCAGAGGGCATGGTAAGGTCACTAGAAGCCATCCAATCAGTTTCAGCTAATCTGGCATCACGTTCTTCACGAACCTGTACAGATTGTAGACCTAAAAGTTGTGCGGGGTATTGCCGCTGTAATTCGTTAAATTCCGCTTCTTGTTGCTCTGTAAACTGTACTCTTTGGCCGTCTACTATATTGTAACGTGGCATGATTTACTCCTATGCTTTCTTAATTCCGTACATCGCAATCTCGCCACTAGCTATGTTACTGCCCCCAATAAATAGGAATCTGACTGCATCGTTATCTTCCTCCGCTATACGAGCAGAATTTTGGTAGTTAAGTGTGTTTTGAGCTGCTGCCTGCTTGATTCTAAACAAATTGTCCATTTGTAAAACGTATGTCGCGGAATACGTATAGTTGTCGGCGTTTGTGGGTTGGTATAGTTCAAATCTCCCAGAAGCCCCGTAAGTGGTAGGATTACCCGCTTGCATACTTTCAGCTACCAGCATGCCAGTTGCATCTGCATTACCAGTCCGATGATAATCTCCGTTTGTTGTTGCAAAGTTACTCCCGTTATCCGTGGAAGTTTGGCAATACAAAGTGTCTGCTGATGCTGGGAGTACGTTATTAAACATAAAAAAGTAATTGTTGTATTTACTATCATCAAAACCCGTAAATACTACACTGCCTGCACTACTGATTGCCCCAGATGTAGAGATAAACTCTGTACCACCCCCACCACCAGCAGCAGCCCATGAAATATCTGTGCCATCTGAGGTAAGTACAGTATCGGCTGCACCCTTAGCTAGTCTTGATGTAACGCCAGAAGCATTACCGTAAAGTATAGAACCCCTAGTAATAGTACTAAGCTGATTAATTTCTGTACCTGTAGCGGTTAGTGCGGTAGCACCAATAGTCAACCCCTGAGTAGTAATAGACAACACATTACCAGAGGTTTCATCTATTGTCGCTATTTCTATCCAAGCATTGTTAGCGTCATTTCTAAGCATTAGTTTGTTGTTTGTACTGTCGTACCACCACTGATGCTGTACTGTGGCTAGGCTACCACCAGCTACTGAAGTAGGGTCGTTGTCCCCACTGGAGTTAGAAGCTAAGGCCGCATACGCAGCGTTTAAAGCTGTCCTAGTATCGGGGAAACTTTGGTTTATGATAGTATTGCCACTAAAAGCATATTGCGACATTATGTTAGTTCCTTTCCGTAGCCCTTAGCTACATAGTCTAGGGTCACTGCATTGGTACTTGCTGATCCCCCAGTAAAAGTGTTAATAGTAAACCCAGTTCGGGTCTTGTTTGTTATCGTGTACCTGTCACCATTAGTTAAGTCAGCTAGGGATAGACCTATAGCTGGTGTAACTACAAAGGGATCATCAAAGGTGATATTAGTTGTTCCTGTAAAGGTTATATCACTGCCAGAAACTACTCTATCAGACATGTCTATCGTTACTGACAAAGCACTTACGACAGGAGTAACATTAGTATCTGTGGAGGATAATACTAACCTAAACTCAAAGGCCCTAGCTGTTATGTCAGATACAGAAAATGCTTGCCAATCAGACCAAGTAGGCGTACCTGTAGGATCATCGTCTGTATGCCTTAGCTGAAGAGAGACAGAGGTATCACTAAAGGTGGTAGGATCACCATCAAATAGGGCAACACCATCACCTCTATCATCAAAGTTACCTGTAGCACTATCAAAATTTGCTGTCCTATCAAACCTTGTGCTTGTAAATGAGAAGGTTAGCCTGCTTGTGTACTTTTGCCCTAAGTCAAGGTCATTACTAAAGTAGTATATTCCAGAAGACCCATAACCAGTGAAGTCATCAAAGAGTCCTACAGGGTCTGTGTCTTGACCCCTATCATCAAATAATCCTGTAGCATCATCAAACTTAAAACCTTCTGCTAGTTCTAGGTAACCTTCGCTATTAATAGATACCCCAGACTTAACACCAGCAAAAGATGGGTTCTCTGTTAGTGTAGCTACAACATTAAGGTCCCCAATACCTATAGAGGTAACGACAAACACAGCGGGGTTTACAGAGGAGCTAGACCCACTTGTGGTATCATCTACAGCCTTAATAAAGTATGTACCTACACCAGCATTCTGTAAAGCAAGGGTACTACTACCTACAGGTACTTGTGCTATGTTCTCAGCTTCCGAGTAGACTGCACCGCTAGTTAAGTGGGAATACCTAATGATATAGTGGGCTAAGTCTAAGTCGGTAACTGGTGTCCAACTTAAGAACAGATTACTACCTACTACGTTACCATCGAAGTTAGTTACATCTGCTGGTGGTGCAGTTATTGTTTCTACATAATAGTTAGACACAGTGTTAAAGTCACCATGTACTCCAAGAGAATTAGTAGCCCTAGCCCTTATGTCATAGAAGGCATCCTCTACACCAACAACTTCAACCCTATCTGTACCTACAAAGGCACCCATAGTTGCTATAGCTGTAAAGTTAGTGTCACCTGTCTTTCTAAACTGAACCTCTGCTGTATCCATAATGTTGCTTGTGTTGTTTATATCAACTAGGAGAACACCAAGGGTCTTACCTTTAACCCTTCTTAACTCAGTACTGATGTTTATGCCAAGGTTAGGAACTGTGAAAGGAGACAACAAAGTAGTATTATCTCTTTCGTAGACTATACCATCGTCAACCTCATCAAAGACACTTTCAGATATTTCCTTGAGTGTCATCTCTACTTGTAGGTCGTACTCATTCTGTAGTCCAAATGTCCAAGAGACAACCTCAAACTCTTTGTTAGTCCAACCAAGTCTAGTGTTAGTGACCCTTACATTGTCACCTGTCTGTAATTGAAAAGCCCTAAGACCGTAGGATGCTGTAAAGGATAACTGTTGCCTGTTACGCTCTAATACAATCCTAGCTGTTCTTCTGGCTTCTATGGAATTGTCAGTCCAAGGAAAATCATAGTCTATAGAAGACTCTTGCCCATTATCAACCCCAAGGTAAGCGTTTGTTTTACCAGTGCCTGTAGCTGGGCCATCCTCTAAATCCGCTGTGAAAACTACGCCGACTGTGTTAGAAGTAGCCCCAACAAGGGTAAAGTCTGTAGTTCCAACTTCAGTAATAGAGTATGAACCACCATCAACAAGGGCAGTAGCAAGGGTTAAATTGGTTACTGGGGGAAAATCTGTTACTACCCAGTTACTTTCTTCACCTCTAAACGTACCATTAACAATATTAAAGTTGTCTCTACGAGAATGCCTAGTTGACAAGCTAATGCCTGACCTAAGATCATCTTCATTAAGTACTAGGGTTGCACCGTTAACATCTGTTACAGGAGCGGTCCACTTAGCAGCCTTTACGTTCCAATAGCCCTGAGTGTACCATATAGTGCCGCCCATAGAGGTCATAAGGTCAGCTATAAGTTCCTGTGGTTCTATTGCTGTGGTGAAGGCACCATTAGTTGTATATCGTGTTGTACCAGCATCTGTGTTAGTCTCATCACATATGTTAGCAGCGGCAATAAAGGCGGTATCATTTATGTTGGCAGTAGCTTCACCTAGTCCGTATCCTGTAGCTGTCAGGTAATCTCTTACACATAAGGCAGGGTTATCAGACCAAGCATTAGCAGCAGAGGGACTTCTTGGGTCGTATACCTTCTTGCCTTTAATGACAGCGGTAATCTCAGGCACGTTATTAGGGAAGGCGTCTACATCAAAAGTAAACTTACAATACAAATAAGCAATGCCACGAAGCCTATGGTTCCCTGTCCAACTAGATACAGCACTAACTAAGTTACTGTCGGCAGCTTGATCTGGTGAACCTAAGTGTTCATAAATCTTAATCTTGCCTTGATAACGACTAGGGGAGGTTACAGTACCACTACCGTCTATAGTTGCTACTTCATCGTTAATGTATATCTCTTCAAAAGAAGTTATCTCATGTCCAGCAAAGGCGACAACCCTATGTAGGTCTACGTTATCTGTACCTGTAGTCCCATCAAATATTCTAGTACCCGCAACCTTCATCTTACCATAGATGATCTGATGGGATATGGTAGAACCCCTTTGTGTTACTTCATAGCCTCTCTTACGTTCAGTACCACCCCTACCAGCTAAACTAGGTCTTAATGCCCTAGAGGTTTCGTAGGACAGGGCTGAATATGCGTAAGCTGTACCCAAAGCTGGTCCTATCCCCGGTATAGAAGACAGAGCAAAGGTTATAGTTGCATGAACAAATACCCTAACAACAGCTTTGGCAAAACTTTTAACGCTAAAACCCATTAGTTAACTCCTCACTGCGTTCTAGCTTTATCGGGGCTTCTTCCCCAGACTATCTCTTTGTCTTGTAGGTCTTCGATAAAGTCCATCCCAAGATCACCGGGGTAAACCGACTTTTGATACGCAGAAGTATATCTAGCAATACGAGGTCTCTCTAGGTCTATTAGTTTATTCTCTACAGTTAGTTCTATAGTCGCTGTATCGGGGTTCTCCTGTATGTTCATCTGATCCATGTAGCCAGAGAACGTCTGAGTTAAGGCTGTAGTGTCTGAAGTAACACCAAAGTAGATGTTACACACTCTGCCCTGATAAGGCTCCTGTAGGGCAAGAGAGACTACCTCAGAGGTCATACCGCTAAGAGTTATAGTAGCACCTCTAGCAGCAAGATCAGCACCTTCTTCTACAGAAGATATGTCTAGTAAGTTACCAGCACCTGTCCAAATCTTTCCGTCATAATCAAGGTCTCCTACACCTGTCCACAAGTGTATCTCATTAGGACTATCAAAAAGTAGTTCTACAGCAAAGAAGGGGTTAATGACATCATCGTCTAGGGCATTAAGTACTACTGAGGGTACAGTTCTAGTCATTATGTTATAACCTCTACAGCCTCAAAGGAGATACCATAGGTACTAGAGTTACCTATCTGCCAATCCTGTACGTTACTTGTCAGTCTAAAGACACCCTTAGCGTTGTCTACAACTACAGCAGCACTAGAGTAGGTAGCTTTAAGATTAGGCCATATGTCTACTGATCCTGTAGTAGAAATATCTGCTAAGACCTTATGTAGTTTAGCTGTGCTTGCTGAACCTAGTTGTATGTAGTCACCAGCTTTAAGTGTTCCACCATTACTAAGAGTTAAAGTAACAGAGGAAGCACCAGCAGTACCCGTTGCTACTATGTCACCATCTTCTGCTGTACCTCTAGCGGCTACACAGTTAGGATCACCTAAGAGGAAGGTGTTCACTGGTCCCTGTAACGACAACAAGAAGGCTACCCAAGGCTCACCTAAGTCTCTGCGTACAGGGGGTATGGTAACTGAGGCTTTCCATGCTTGACCTGTGTGTTGTACTATTTGTTGTTTATAAGTAAAGGGAGACTCAGAGGTGGCAACAGCGTTCATAGCACTAAGAGTTATTTGTGCAAAGCCTATATCAGTTGGTGCAGTCTTTAGTGCCATAAGATTTCCTTACCCAAACGCTTGTTTCATTTGACCACCCCTACGACGATCATCTAGTATTCTTTTCTTAGTCATGTTAGCAATAGCTGGGGCTTGCTGTGCTATAATCTTCTTAACACTCTCGTCACCATTAGCGGTAAAGTTAAAGTTCTGATGAATAATAACGTCACCAGAGCCACCCTCTGCCTGTACACCTAGCTTACCGTTCTTACCTCTTTTCAAAGGCATGATGGCCTCTGGCCCAGCTTCACCCATTAGTCCTGTACGACCACCAGTCATAGGGAAGGTAGTTGGAGAGCCTACGACACCACCATTAGCATAAGGCACTACTTGTCCGTTGTTTAAGACGCCACCCCTTGCTAACATATAAGAATCTCCTGCGCCCGGAGAGATAACATTTGCGATCATACCAGTAATTTGTTTGACAACAAAGATGCGGTACAGTTCCTTGATAATTTCGTTAGCCATGTCTTTAAAGGCATCTTTAACGGACTTAGTACCGTCTACTATAGATGTCATAGCACTTCCAAAAGATTCTCCTATTGATTGGGCAATCTCATCGTTGCGGTCTTTAATCCTTTGCAAAGTCTCTAGTTGGTTTCTATTAGCGGCATCTTCTTTAGCGGCGGCTTCAATCTTAGCCATGTGCCTTTTAGACTCGGCTGTTCCAATCTTTTGTATTAGTTGAAACTTAGCCTCTTGGAAGTATAACTCTTCTCTGGTAAGTCCAATAGATGCGACTTTTTCATTGTGCTGTATCTGCATCTTATCTATTTCTTCATCTAGTTTTTGAAGAGATGTCTTGGCACCCTTTGGACCTTCTTTGTCCCTTTCCTTTTGCCCTTTACCAATCTGGTTTTGCCAAGCAAGCATGATGTTGTTAAAGTAGTTTAGTTCTTTAGCCTCGTCTTGGATCATTTGAAGTCTAGCTTCGTGGGCTTCTGTACCAGCTTTAAGTAGATCGTCTATGTTTTCTAACTGGTCGGCAGTCTTTTGGTTATCAGCCTTAATTTCTTCGTCTGCTGCCTTTATGCCAGCCTTAAGTAAGTCGTCTACATGAGCCAGTTGGTTCTTAGTCTTTAAGTCATCAGCTTTTGTTTGCGCGTCTGCTGCGGCTATACCAGCCTTTAATAACGCATCTACATTGTCTAATTGATTCTTTGTTTTAAGGTTATCCGATTTAGTCTGGGCATTAGCCGCATCTATACCAGCCTTTAACAGTTCGTCTATGTGGTCTAATTGGTTTTTGGTGGTGGCCTCTTGATCGTCAGCAAGTTTTTTCCTATAAGCAGTGATTTCACCTTCTAGCTTAAGTTCAGTAATAATACCATCTATACGCTTAAGCATAGCATCGCCACCAGACTTTTCGTACTTCTCACGAAGGGCTAGTATTCGTATTACAGATTCTTCTGTCGTAGTACCTTTTGCAAAGACATTTAGAAACTCTTGTCTTTCTTGTGCAAGAGCATTAGCTGCATTAAGGAGGCTCCTTGCCTCAGGAGAAATTTCCCTTAATTTTTTTATCCTTAACTTATCCCCAGCGGCACCTCCCATTGTGATTTCGTTATACTGTTTAAACAGTCTGTCTCTTGCAGCAAGTAAGTCTTCTATACTCTCATCCATCTGCGACACTATACCAGAAGTGTCATCCCCACCAAGTAGGTCAGCTTTAAACTGGGCCAGAATACCCGCATCCCTCGTCAATACGTCTTCACCAGCAGCCCTTGCAGACTCTTGTGTCACCTCTCTCAGTTTCCTTAGGTAGTTGTCTGCCCCCTCTGAAGCAGCAGCCCATGTACCTACAAGTTGAACCTCTAAGGTATCGTTTATAGACTCAATCTTAGAGTAAGCATTTTCTAATTCGTCTAGAGTGGTAGTGAGATCATCAGCACTACTTTTAGACCTAGAGAACGCAGCACCTACAGCGGTAACAAGAGGTACAACAATACCAAGTGCAGCACCTATACCAATCCAAGCAGGGTTCATCATACCAAGTACACCAGTAAGCTGAGTAAGCTGTTGACCAGCGGCTACCCAAGCATTAGTGCCTGACTGAACTTGTACGATGAAGTCACCAGTTTGATAGCCTAGCTGTTGCATAGCCATGCCATTAGCGTTCATCTTGTTCTTAGTTTGGTGAGCCTGTCTTGACAACATACCAAGGCTTGAGGTGGCACCAATAGATGATGTACTTAGCTGGTTTAAAGACCCAGAGTAGTTGTCTGTACTAGCAGCAGCCTTATTAGAAGCAGTGGCAGCTTGATAAACTGACGCAGAATAGTCATATACAGACTTCCTAGCCCTTATGCCCATGCCAGAGAGTTTTTGTAGTTCTGAAGCTGATTTCTTAACAGCCTTAGTGTACTGATCAGAAGTTATTCTGCCAGTAGCAACTTCTTTAGCCAGCTTAATTATACGCTTTTCTAAAGACCTTGACTTTGTAACGGCCTTGTCTAAACCTGTCGTATCGGTTACGAATTTAAGGTCGATGATATCAGCCATTGTTTACCCTCATATAAACTCCGTCAAGCCTCTTAACCGCTTCTACTTCCCAAGCTGTCATAGGCGTGTCAGTTAGTTCTTTCCATGCTTTTATTTGTTCGTATGTTATCGGGTTAGGGCCACTAAAGCCACCAGTTCTTGAGTTGCTTAATGAAATAAAGGCAGACCAGATATGAGCCACAAGAGTTGGGAAGTCGGGTCCATCCAATTCTTTAAGTTCTAATCCTGTCTGCCTTTGTACTTGTTCCAAGTGTTCTCTCTCGGTGGTTCCAGATTCATCACGCTGATTAAGTTTGAAGTTAAATTCAGCAAACTCAACTAGGTCATCAATCAGCCCTTGGTAAAATCCAGTGAGTCAGCTACAGCCTCCTCAATCTGATCCTTGATCCAAAACACTTGTTCGTAAATCTCTTTGGCTGTGTCAGCAGAGTACTTAGGCTTCTTACCATCATATGTGATATTCCAAGACTTAGTTGCCTTGACTAACACTTCTAGGGTAGCCTCTTCAATACTCTCAGCCGTAATATCGACCTTCTTTTTACCTTGGGCTTGCTTAAGCCGTTTATTAGTTTGATGATGCAGGACACTCTTGTACTCTTTGGAGTGAGGTGCATACATAGTAATGGTCATCTCTGTCTTATCATCGTTAGTCAGAGGTTCCAGTGTTGAAGGGTGTACGATAGTAACGTCTACAGTATCACTGGTCGGTGTTAAGTTCTTTAAGTCCATTTGTCAGGTTCCTTGGGTCAGGGTTATGTCGGGTTAGTATATAAAATGGGGAGCATCAGACCCGACACCAATGCCCCCCGCCCTAGCTAGCAGGGATTAGATAGAAGCGTTAGCTTCGCTACCTATGTATCAGTACGAGTAATCTTCAAGTTAGTAGAAGTGGTCGTATCGAATAGGGATGTGAAACTTAGGCTAATGATACGGCTTGTTGGGCCATCTACACCTACATCGGCAGAGTTGATTTTAACTCTTGGGAATAGGAAGGTGTAAGCATTAGCAGCAGTTGGGTCATTGACAGATACTTGAATAGCTGATTCTGTCTCGTTAAGGAAACGGTTAATCAGGGCGTCATCTTCAAAGTATGCTGAGAATGAACCTGTAATTTCTGCACGACCAACTTCAAGTGCTGGGGTCTCATCAGAGCCAACAACAAAGGTA
>ERZ807291.3664-NODE-3664-length-21329-cov-6.992291_pt1 | contig 21329 bp, 21 predicted proteins | sample MGYA00521257_ERZ807291 | MGnify/ENA primary metagenome ERZ807291 (study PRJEB31413, sample SAMN03169783) | marine metagenome | biome: Marine; feature: Water; material: Subsurface seawater | place: North Sea | collected 2011-04-28 | depth 1 m m ... | reverse complement strand
CTGTGTAAAGAATGTGGCGGGTCGTCATACTGCGAACACGGAAAACGAAAAGCACTGTGTAAAGAATGTGGCGGGTCGTCATACTGCGAACACGGAAAACGAAAAGCACGGTGTAAAGAATGTGGCGGGTCGGAATTATGCGAACACGGAAAACGGAAAGCACTGTGTAAAGAATGTGGCGGGTCGGAATTATGCGAACACGGAAAACAAAAAGCACTGTGTAAAGAATGCGGTGGGTCGGCATTCTGCGAACACGGAAAACGAAAAGCACTGTGTAAAGAATGTGGTGGAAATGAGTTGTGTAAAAATGAATGGTGTGAAACAAAGGGAAATATCAAATATGAAGGTTATTGTATGCCGTGTTTTGTAAATAATCCAGAAAATAAAGATAAACCGGCAATGCGTAATTACAAAACCAAAGAAAAAGATGTAGTTGACCGGATCACACAAACATTTACCAGTTTTACTTGGGTTGCAGATAAAAAAGTCCAAGATGGTTGTTCTCACCGTCGCCCTGATTTATTATTAGATATGGGGTCGCATATTATTATTGTTGAAGTTGACGAAAATAAACATAGGTATTATGATTGTAGTTGTCAGCATAAACGATTAATGGAATTATCACAAGACCTACAACATCGTCCAATTGTATTTATTCGTTTTAATCCAGATGATTATACTAATCAATACGGTATATTAGTAAAATCTTGTTGGAAATTAAACAAGTTAGGAGTGATACAAATTACAAAAACCAAACAAAAAGAATGGGAAGAACGCATAAAAACTTTGAAACAACAAATCCAATATTGGATAGACAATCCAACCGAAAAAACAATAGAGATAATTGAATTGTTTTATTAGGAAATTGTGTGCTTTGCTTCCATATGTAAGTAATTATATTTTTGGATTTTTTAATTCCGTTAAAATCGGTGTTTTAAATGTCCAAAGGTGTAATAGGTCGTTGATATAAAAATATAAAATTCTATAAACTTATATTTTTATTTATGTTTTATGGTTTCAAACATGTGGTTACACTTTTAACATTACATGGTGCTTGAGTACCAATTTTATCTTTAATTGTATATGCGTCAGACGATTTTCCATAGGACAGAGCGTTTCCTACTTGAGAACCATATGCTTTTGTATACAAACCACCATTGGTTGTAATGGTATTATAATTAAGACGTGTTGTGCGAGCACTAGAAGATACACCGCCATCTTGCGAATATTTATAATTTGATGGTTTAAATTCACTTTGAACGTAAAAGTCGGGATTACTTGGACAATGTAGATTTCCATCATTATTCACAGCATATTTATTATCTTGACTTCCGGGTGCTCCCGGTTTTACCAGAGGATTACCGCTTTGTAAATAGTGAAATTGTTTTTGGTCGTATGTTTTACCCCGGGTTGCCAAATACTCTTTTGATGTTGTACAATACGGCGCGGTAGTTACGGTGGAAGGAGGAGTTTTACGAATAATTCCAGAACTTCTCACACGACGCTTTGCAACGGATGCTGGGTCCAACGATCTCCTAACCGAAGAATTTGCTCCAAGATCGTTACAACATTCATACGTTTCACCCCGATTATTCACTAGATTTGGATAAAGTGTAAGTTTAGTACCATTACAATCATTATCGCAAACATTCCAATTTGTAGATTTTCCGGAAACGACTAAAGCGCTGCCTGGTTGATTTAAAACATCGATCGACGTTGATATTTTACTAGATTGTGTTTTTAATTCTTTAGTGAATGCTTCTCGGCGATGTATTTTCAATGGAGGTGGTTGAAATAGTAATTTTCCTTCCATAGTGGCAGTATTTTCATTTTTTTGTATAGATGATGTAATTTGTCCAAATGTCTTTCCTTTCCAAGATAAAAATGGTGTTAAATTGGTATTTAGTAAAGATGATTGAAACATTTATATATATAATATATAATGAAAAATAATTATTTGTTTTTAATATGTATCTTGGTATTTGTTCTAATTTGGTCAATATGGTATTATGTGTTGATTGAATCAATGGAAACTCCTGAATTGACTCCTAATAGCGAGTCCATTGAGAATACAGAAAAAGTCTCGCAATTACAAGAAATCATGGAAAAATTCAGTAGTGATATTGCTGAAACTATTCGTAATTTAATTTTTACTAAAACATCTGAAGGAGAAGAAATTGTTAAAGAAGATATAGCAGAACAAGAGCAACAAATACAAAATATACAGGATGATGCTAAAAATACTAACAAAGACATTACTGTCGACGCGAATGCATTATTGGAAAATATCAAAAAGAAGATATTAGAAGAAGAAACCAGAATGCAAGAAGAAGAGACTAGTCGAGGAATTAGTGTCGAGATTTTAAATGAACAAGAAAAAGTTCGCTCTATTGTGAACAAATATATTCAATAAATAAAAATGATATAAGTACATATTCAATGATTATATAAATGAACGTCTATTTAAATCTTCATCAAGTAAAACTACATAATAATATTGAGTTACATGATTCCATTCGATTTTTATATCCCAAAAAAAATACTATTATGAATGGAGAATTTACCAAAATTCTTTTTTCAAAAAATACAGTTACAATGAATGGGTTGTATTTATATATTCCATTTAAAGTTCATGATGTAAATGAAAATAATCATATTCGCCATTTAGCTACAAATAATACACAAAATATTCAATTAAAACATGATTTACAAATTATTGAAGAACAACTATTAAAAAATTACATGGAATATAATCAAATCAAAAAGAAGTGTGACTATATTTTATTGAATCAATTAATTGCTAATCAAATACGGGTTTATCGTAATCACGGTAAAAAAAGTACTAACAAATATGTGATAAAAATATCAGGTATTTGGGAAACGCGCGATAAAATTGGTATTACTTATAAAATTCTGGAATTATAATCCTATGGACATTCCACCGCGATGAGAACGAAAATGCTGAAATGGTGTGGTGCCATTATGTAAATCATGAACCTTTTTATATTGCGTATTCTCATGAGTTCCAGTTTCAAATGATGTTATATCATATATTTGGTTTGTTTCATTGAATGTATAATTGAGATTATATATTGAATATAACCCTTCCTTTGTATTTTTAGCAAATCGATCAAATTCCTTTTTATTGACTTCTTTTAAATATCCATCGTAAAAATGTAGAATATTTTTATCGGCAAAGGGATAAAATTGGTCACGATTAATAGCAATGCGGTGTTGTTTTACACGATCACATAACATATTGTCTTCATATCCCCATGCCCAAAAGTTAGGGAATCCATTAATGCGTTCAAAATCGGACGCGCTGATAGAGACAATACCTCCTAAAGTGTGTTTAAATCCGTAAAAGTGTTTTACTGTTCCTTGTGATGTTTCATAGTTAATAAAATTTTTATTAAATGGTAATGTATCTACATCGTTGAATACGAGTGTTATATTTCGATATTGTGTTGGATATTTTTGTTTAAGAATATGAAACCCGATATTTTTCATAGCACCACAATTAAAAGAGCGTTTGTCAGATTGATGACATATTATGGTTTGTACGTCTTTCTCGTCATAATCTTCCAATATATATTTCATATGTCTTTGGAAAAAAAGGAGTTGTTGTTCACGGTCTCGATATGGGACAATAAACACTATTTTTGGACAGTCTTTGTCTTCATCGCCCTTTATATGTTCATTGTTTTGAATTTGCGATGCTTTATATGTTTCTAAAGGTGAATCAGAAATATAAAAAGATTCATTCAATGAGTTAAATAAAGTGTTATTCATTATATTCTAAAACACATAAATATCCGGGCATTTTTTCGCAATAAATTATGTTTGGTACCTTTGATAAATAATAGATGGAATTAGTTTATCTTTGATCACATCCATTTTTTTGTAACATTTATTAATAGTAACCTCACTTACACCACATATTTGTTTTACATTGGTTTTCGTGATCGGTAAATTACACTCTTGTCCAATAAAGTAGATAATGCCGGCCGCAATAGAATGAGGTGTATTATCATTAATATAACCACTTGTTTCAATCTTCTTAGCAATAAATTTAGCTAATTTTGTTAATTCAGTATTAATATTTAATCGACTACAATATCGTTCGATAAATGAACTAGGTGTAGTTGAACATAAATCATCGGTATTTGCGTTTAATGATTTTCCATTTCGTTCTAAATTACATAGAATATTTACTGACATGGAACAACCATTCGTTGCGGCAGTTTTGTCTAATTTGAAAATTTCGGCAATTTCGTGCGAAGTTCTAGGACAATCATTAAGGCGACATGAAATATAAATAGATGCTGCTTTAATACCATCTCGATTCATACCACGAAACATTTTTTGCTCAGAAATGTCTTTATGAATAGCCATTGCGTCATCAATAAAGATGCGCGGAATACCGGCATTCTTTGCCATCACTGTAATAAATTGAAATTCGTCGTACAATGCTTTTTCGCGATGAGGCATTGCCTGCCATTCTGTCCATTTTCTAATACGTTTCATTTCATAGGAAGCATTTTGATTACACAAAATTTTACATCCAAATGATGACTCGTGTAACAGCGGGTTGATGGGATTTCCGCATCGGGTTGGATCTTTGGAATTCTTATCTTCGGCACCATAAAATCTCCATTCGGGCGAATAATCTAATGTGTCTCTATAAATCAATCCACATTTTTTGTTTGTACAGGTCGGAAATCCATCTTCCATAATCATTAATTGTGAATCGCAAATCCTACATCCGTTTTCACTGGGTAGTGAAGGTTTAGGTGACTCATATACACATTCTACTCCTTGTTGTTTGTCTTCATCGAACAAATCCCACATTTTTGCCTTATCATTATTTGATAAACCCTTTTTTTTTCGAAGGGTTTTACCCTTATTTTCATATAATTTTATAGACATTACTTTGTTAATATCGAAATGTGTTTATATTTATTCAATTTTATATTAAACTTTTCTTGTTATACTATAGTGAAATGGATAAAATATCAGATCGAGATAGAACAAAAATACGTATGGCAGTTGCCGATAAATTAGTAGATAAAGTATGCGATGCGCTAATTGAAGGTAAACCATTAACTGGTAATCTACGTGAAACTTTAGGCAACACTATGACGAATGTACTTAATGAACCAGAGAATAAAAGTAAAATTACTCAAACGATTTTTCAATCAGTTGATTCGGCATTAAAAATGCCGTTACAAGGACCATTGTTACTTTTTAGTTTAGTGAATAACAACCAATCATATAGTTATATTCAAAATTATATTACTATGATTTTTTCAAAGGTATATAATGAGAATGATACAATTAAACTCTTTAATAAACGTCTCTATGATCAATTAAGCGAACCGCCATATGAATCATGGTTTTCTCAAATTTCACAACAAGGTGGAAAAAAACGTAAAACAAAACGTAAAACAAAACGTAAAACAAAACGTTCTAAAAAGAAATTGAGTAAAAGAAATAAAACAAAACATATTCGCAAACAACGTGGAGGTATGGCAATGCCAGCGGGTGTGGCTGGAATGGCAAAAGGGTTTGTAGAAAAAAACAAGGACACACTCGAAAAAGTAGCAAAAGAAACCGTTGAGGAAACTAAAGGTAATCTCGAAAAAATGGCAAAAGATACTGTCACTAACGACAATAAGGATGATCCCAAACCTGAACCTGAAAAGGAAAAGGATAGGAAGGATATGAGTTTTGCTGAAAGAGTGAAAGACGATTATGCTAAAGGAAAAGAAAAAATGTCAAAATTAAGCACAAAATTAGAGACAGATCTTGGAGCAAATGGTATAAATATGCCTTCTATGCCTGGGATGCCTTCTTTTGGATTGGGTAAAAAAATGCCCGAAATGACCGGTGGTGAAATAGATCAAACTGCCGATGATTTAATTGTTAAATTTGGGTCTAGTTTGATTGAAAATATTACAACTGATATTCCAACTATATCCCCTCAAATATTACAACGTATGCTGAATGCTAGTTACATACACGCAATTAAAAACGGGGATCAATTGGTCGATAGTGCCAATAATACTTTAGCCAATACTATAAAGAGTACTCCTTTATTAATGGATATTTTTCCAGTTATTTTAGTACAAGCGTTATATAATTCGGGTAAATACGTAATGGAATCATTGGCACAAACATTTCAGCAACAGAAAAAGGACGCACGAGATAAAGGGAAGGACGACGATTTTACATTTAATCCGAACGACCCTAATTTTGTTATTATTTTCATGGGTAAATTGAAAGAAAATATTAGTGAAAGAATTAACATGGGATAAATTTTGTATAACAATCATTATACAAAATTCTGTTTTAATATTCTTATATTAAATAATTAAATAGTCAATTTTCAATATATCAGGGATTTAAGCATCTTCACTTGCCTCCATGCGATTTCCTTCATCGGCATCATTAGGGGCATCTCTCTCCGCACGAGGACGGCGAGTTTGCTTACGCTCACGCTGACTGTCATTCTGAGTTGCCTGGACTTGTCTACGGGTCTCGCATAGAATTGGACCATTCATAACACCAGTAATATCACTGGCTTGATACTCATGTGTATCACTCTCTGACTTCACAATGTGGAAATCAACATACTCTCCTTGTACAAGATACTTGTATTGTGAGTTGGTTACTCTGATTGACGAGTAGTGAGCAAAAATATCCTTACCTGCGTATTCTCCTGTTCCCGAAACGGTGACAAAACCGAATCCTGACTTGTTGTTAAACCATTTTACCATACCGGTGAGTCTCTGTTCATCTTCGCTAGACATTACTGCTTCTGATTATACTTATGTATGGGGAAAGTTTTTTATATTGTTTCAAATGTAATTATATGTTAGTACTATTTATAGAAAGAAAATGTCTAACAAAATGAGTTCAATATATTGTTTATTATTTGTCTTAGTAATAACCTTAGTATTTAGTCATTTTATAGATATTCCAAACATGAAAGAGGGTTTTGATTCATTACCCGGAATTAATATGACAGCTGAAGAACCGGTAGATGTATTACTCCAACCGGCCGCAGCCCCGGGAACTTCACCTTCATCGAATTCACCTTCATCGAATTCACCTTCTCCAAGTACTGACACTAATGTGCCCCCTGGTTATGGAATACCAGTAAAAGCGTCACCCAAAGAATCTTTCCAGACACGCACCAGTGAAAATACAAAACATACAACCCATATGATTCGACAAAAACCGAGCAATAACGGAATTATTGATCACATATTTACAGATAAGAAATCCGACTTTAGTCTGAAACAATTTTAATCTTTTTCGATATTACTCTCGATAATTTCATCTAATGGTAATAAAAATTGAGAAGTTACAATGTAATCTTGAATATAATGAATATAATTCACAAAAATGTTGTAATAATAATTTAAAAATTCCATTTTTAATCTATATACTATAAAGTTTATATAAATGTTTATATAAATGTTTAAATAAATGTTTAATATATATAATGTTGAAAAGATCGATCAATCATAATAAATTAAAATTTCTTTTCATCTCGATGGCAATTTTTTCCATTGTTTATTTAATTTTTGACGATAATAATTTTAGTGGTGTGAATTATATCAAAGAAAAGGTAAAGGATGAGGTTTTTAAGAAAAAAGTGGAGAAAAATATAAAGAAGGAAACAGATAAAGAAGGTTTTTCAGAGGTTGATGATTTAGAAACGAAAATTGACGAAACTGTAAAATCAGCAAAGAATGAAATCGACGAAAAAGAACTGATAGATGAAAAAATGAATGTGTCGCTTGGACAAAAATTATTTAATCGCATCTATTTTTCCATTTCCACCGGAACACTTCTTGGATACGGTGATATTTATCCAACTACTAATTTATGTAAACTTGCGGTTATGCTTCAAACGTTGATTACTATTTCATTGATTATATACTAATTGTTTTGCCGTTTCCTTTTTTTTTGTTTTATTACTAAATTGTTTTACTTCTTGTATTATTTCTTTTGGATAATCCATATCTTCTAATATTTGTAATGCTCCATGAACTTTGGATATTCCTTTTTTCAACTTATACGTGTATATATGTTTATCCGTTTCTTGGATCACATTCATTTGATAATTCTGAATGTGTTCATTTTTTTTTAGTTTCGAACATATTTTATTATAATGTGTAGTTAATATGAAATCAACATTTTTATATGTTGTTAAATATTTTAAAAACGCATATCCTGTCTTTGTTGCTTCCTCGGGATTTGTTCCTGAATACAATTCATCGAATATACCATAATGACGACTTGTCTTGGAGTCACTGTTGTAAATGATGTCAATTATTTCCTTACATCGTCTTGACTCTGCTTGGAACAAACTATCTCGCTCAGATGTATCAGGTATATTTAAATACGAGTGAATATGTGTATATGGATGAATGGATCCTGATTTATAAAACCCGCACCCGATTTGCTGTGAAAATATAATATTTAATGTCGTCGTTTTCAAAAGGGTTGTTTTACCAGAAGCATTTGGTCCGGTAATAATCATACTTTTCTTTAAATCGCAATTATTTTTCACACATTTTTCATTGTTTATATGTAACGGATATGATTGCTCTTTAAACGAACATGGACGTGTATTATCTACTTGGACATTATGAATAGTTCCATCTTCCATATGCTTCTTTATGCCACGTAAATTGTCCAAGAAACCTTCGAATCCAAACGAATATTGGAATGTTTGTTCAAATTTCTTATTTGAATGAAATTCATAATATATACGTAATAAATTACCCACATCTCCTATATCAAATAATGTAAATGTATCTGTGTCGTGTTCTTTGACAAATTCATACATTTCGGTTAATACATTTATATGCTGTTTAGTTGTTCTACAAAACGGAGTATAACTAGGTTTATCACAATGTACTTCCACAAAATCACCCATATTTTTAATAGATTGTCCAAGATATTGTTTTAGAAATTGTAAATGCCCACTTAATTTTACAATATTATTATAAAAATGTTTACATGAAACCACATTTTGATAAATTTGATAGCAAAACATAAAGCATGCCAATAAAAAATAAATGATGCGGTCAAACGAAAGTGATGATAAATTCGCAATGGTTTTTCCAATAAAATGATGTTTCGCAATATCCTTCAAAACACTAATATACATCGTCATATCAATGGGGATTTTACGCAATTTCAAAATAATAAATGGAAATACTAAAAATACAATAGGTAATAATAGACTTATTGCGGGTGACATCATGTTCATTACGGACATGATTTGTAAAAAACTGGATGATTTGTTTAATATTTTTAAAAAATCCCACTCGATATATCCATATTTCTCCAAGAAATAATCATTATTTACCTTGAGTTCCTTATATATAGAAAGTAAACGATCTGTATCAAACTGATAGTCGGGTGCTGTGTTACTTTTTAAAATTACTTGTTGTGTATCTAATAGGTATTGTTCATTTGAAGTAAAATGTTTTTTCCATTCTTGAATCATATTTTGTCCAAGAACATGTGAAGGTTGAAATAATTGGTCGTATAAACTAGTATCTCCTTTTGATTCTACTAATTCTAAATCTTCGGTTACAATAGGGGAAAGTTCATGTAATGTGTCGGGTTCCATATAATCGATAGGTAGTTGAAATGGACCATAAATAGCATCATTGTGTTCATATGTATCAATTGTATCACTATTATCAATATCTAATGTTTCCGACATCATATTATCTAAACTCTCTTTTGTATATTCTACAAAGTTGGTTGCCCAAAGACTCATTATGTTAAATATACAAAATTAAACATAATGTTTTACGAATTTATACCATTAATTATTCTAAGATTTAAGCAATTATATTTTCAAAGGATGAAGGCAATTCATTAATTGTCGAACCGTAATGTTTTTCAATGTTTTTCAGAGTACTCACATCTTCGCGCGTAATGAAATTAATTGCCATCCCCTTTTTCCCCCAACGACCACTTCTACCTATACGATGTAAATAATTGTGAACACATCGAGGAATATCAAAATTGATCACAAAACTGACTTGTTGGACATCAATTCCACGCGCCGTTACATTTGATGAAATGAGTACTCTATGTTCACCTGATCTAAACGATTGTAGAGATTGATGTCGTTCTTGCGTAGTCATATTACTGTGAATACAACATACCGCACATCCATCTTTTTTCATAGCATCATATAAATCAATGACACGATTGACACTATTCGCATAAATAATAGTTTGATTAATCGTAAGTTTGCTAAACAAATCCATTATTGTCGCATATTTTTCATGATCATTTGATAGAGCAATGTAAAATTGTTGAATTCCTTCCAAATTCAGTTTTTCGGCTTCCATAGTAATACGGGTTGGTGTTTTCATAAAACGTTCAGTAAGTTCTAATATCTCTCTCGGAAGTGTAGCACTAAAAATAGCTGTTTGAATATCCTCTTTGAATGTTGAAAACAATTCTCTTATATTCTCAATAAATCCACCCGACAGCATTTCATCTGCTTCATCTAAAACAAATAGTTTAATATCTTTTGTTTGAATGTTGCGTCTACGAATCATATCACTCACACGTCCGACGGAACCTACAATTACATGAGGGACATTATTACGTAATTCGTTTGCATCATCCGATACTGATGTTCCTCCCACAAGGAGTTTTATCTTTAGACCATCCATCATACTCCCAATTGAAGAAATTACATCATAAATTTGTTTTACTAATTCATGTGTAGGCGCAAGTATAAGTATCTGTGTTGTGTTACTCGATAAATCTATTCTCTGTAACGAAGAAATTGTGAAAGCACCTGTTTTTCCGGTTCCGGAAGGTGCTTGCGCAATCACGTCTTTTTTTTCAATAATTGGCATTATTGCTGTTTGTTGTATTTGACTTGGGTTTTCAAAGCCTCGAGAGTAAATACCCCTCAAAATATTATCGTCCAAATCAAAATCATCCCATTTCGGGAAAACTTTGATTTCTTCATTTTCTGTACTCTCTAGATTAGTTTCCATTAGTTAAATACATAAATTATTATTTAACTTGTTTATCCGTAAATAATATAAATAATAAGTATAATACATATATAGACGATGACAACAGTGATACAATACAATTTAGATGATATTCAGTCTTTATACGAAAAAAATAATTATGATATTTTAGATAATGTTAAAGATATTATTTTGAATTTAGAGAAACTTATTCCCGATGAACAGTTACAACAAATCCCCCTGGTAAGAAGTGATAGAAGTTATGATCGAAATAAACAACGAAACCGTCGTCAACGCGGTGGTGTAACTCGTGCAGATAATTGGGAAGCGATTCGCGATTTTAAACCAACTGAGAAAAGGGAGGTCATTGGTTTAGATAAAGAACTAAATGAATTACGGTCGTTTTTAAACAAAATGTCTAAAAATAATTATAATGTCCAAAAGGATCTTATTATTGTTAAAATCCAAGAACTTTTTGACAATGAAAACATGACGAATGATGATATAAATAAGGTGGTAGACGGTGTATTTGAATCATGTTGTACAAGTAAATTTTTATCCGAGATATATACCGATTTATATGTTGAACTTATCGGTCAACACGATATATTTGGTAATAAGTTAGATAATTTCATCGCTCGATTTAAAGACAGTTTAGATAATATTAAATATGTGAGTCCCGATGACGATTATGATGGATTTTGTAATAATAATATCATTAATGAATCACGAAAGGCAAATAGTATGTTTATTGTCAATTTAATGATTCGTGATATGATTAGTCAAAATGATTTTTTAGATTTATTGAAATTAATGCAAAATACATCTTTAGATTATATTAATCAAGAAAATAAAGAACACGAGGTTGAAGAAATTACCGAGAATATTTTTATACTTGTTACGCATTCGAAACAAATATTGGGTTCACAAGAAGCATGGAATCCCATTAAGGCACATCATTCGCATTTTATAACTCTAAAGACAAAGGATTATCCAAGTTTATCAAACCGGTGTAGGTTTAAATATATGGATATGTAGGTATTTCATTTTCATTATATAAAATATAAGATAAATATATAATGAGAAATCCTTGTACATCTTGTCCCGTTTCTTTACTATACAAACCGCCTATTTTACCATATTGGTATAGGAAACCTTTATATTCAAACAACGCACTTGTATTTTATAAATCAAACAGTTTACCCTCTTGTGGCGTTGGTTCTGTTGTAAATTCTCGCGCAATTGCTCGACGAACATAATTATTTTTTTCGTTTTTTCGTATCATAATAAGTTTTTTATTATGTTAGTCATCCCACGAAACTAATCATATTCTATAAATTATTCCCTTTTAGGCGGCGGTGGACCTCATCCACCTTTCATTAATGTAGAACGTTTAGGTTGTAGAAAATACAATGTAATTGCGATTGCGATAATAAATACATACATCCACAATTGACTAAATAAATTTACCACAAAATCAATAGGTTCTTTGAGTTGTAAGTAGGGGACGTGAAATTGACTCACTTCTAAAGGTGACATCCTTATATATTATAAATACGTTTTATTTTGCGTATATGAAAGAAATACAAATATCACTAGACAATATATATATATGGTATATTCCAATTTAAACTCGACTATTTTTTATAAAGAATCAGGAACTATTGATAATGAAGATATTGGACATGAATCAACATTATATGAAATGGAACTGTTTAATAAACAAATTATTATATGTTTTGGTAAAATAAAACATACATTTATTCAACGTAATGTTGTATATGTTCCTATTTATTTAGTCGTTCATCATAAAACAAAACAACAAATTGGACTTTTGGAATTTAATAAAGATGAGACTTTAGGTTTATTTGATGATGATAATGAAATCGATTTATCTAAAATATTACAGCCAATTTTGTTTGGTTTCGTCGACGAGGAATATATTGATCGTTCTGGGTCAAATTCATTAAATATGGTAAAATTACAACAAAGTGTTGAAAATAATACAATTGAAGATAGTGTTGAAAATATAGAAATGAATATCGAAGACAGTGACGACGAAGATGATATTCATAGCGTAAAAGTGAAAAGTTCAAAATTATCAGGTGAAATGAAAAAGGCAAGTCAAATTTTAGAAAAGGGAATCTTCAGTATTGATCCGAAAATAAAAAGACTAAATCCTCTTATCGAGGAAACACAAGAAATTGCCAACGCTATAAAAGAAAACTACGAATCTTCGCATAAAAATAACTGGATTCAAGAGTATATGAAAAATGAATATTATGGAATTCATGATGTAGAAAGTAATGGCGATTGTTTTTTCGCAGTTATACGCGATGCGTTTCAACAAATTGGTTATAAAACAAGCGTTGCTAAACTTCGCGCCATTGTTGCCAAAGAAGTTACAGACGAGGTTTTTCAAAATCATCGCATTTTGTATAATGATTTGAAGGGAACAATTAATGAATATAATAAAGAACTTAAATCAATTAAGACAAATATTGAAGAAACGTTAAGTAAACGCGCAAAAAAAGCGATCGATAAAAGCGAACTGAACTCTATTTTACAGGAAACCGATGGTCTCAAGCAAAAACATAAGGAAATTATGCGAAATAAACAGGCCGCACAATCCATGATTGACGAAGATCTAGGAAATTTGCAAGCAATTGATAGTCTAGATAAATTTCGAGAATTTATTCAAACATCCGGGTTTTGGGCAGATAGTTGGGCAATATCGGTTCTAGAATATAACTTGAAAGTAAAATTCATTTTACTTTCTGAACGTTCCTTTTTAGATAATGACTTGTATAATGTATTACTTTGCGGTGAAGTGTATACAAAAATCCAAGACGAGGGAAAATTCGAACCCAAACATTATATTATGACCGCATTTAGCGGAGATCATTATCGATTAATTACATATAAGAATAAACGATTGTTTGATTTTTTTGAAATCCCTTACCATATTAAAGCATTAATAACAAACAAATGTTTGGAAAGCAATTCCGGAGCATTTGGTGTAATTCCTGAAATAAAAAATATGAAATTGAAAATGGGATTGGACGAAGAAGACGAAATTGTAGAAGATTTAGAAAATAGTTCTATTTATAATAAAGATGTTGTCTTTGTATTTCACCGCAATTCTAGCGGATCTTTAAAGCCTGGAATGGCAAAGAATGTAAAAGAAACTATCCCTTCAGACAAAAGATCGGATTATATTAGTTTGTCCAAGATTAAAGATTGGAGGCGTAAATTGGATGATACATGGACAGAAGCACCTTTTGATATAAATGGAAAAAAATGGATCTCGGTAGAACATTATTATCAATCTTCCAAATTTCAATTACATAACCCCGATTTTTCAAACTTATTTTCATTGAATTCGAATGAAAGTGCTATTGCGAAAGATGTCGATTTAGCTATTTCTGCCGGAAGTAAATCCGGACGCGCCACAGGAAAGGCAAAATCAAAGGTAAAAGGGGATACTCTCTTACGACCAAAAGGAATTGAAATTGATCCTCAATTTTATGGGGAACGTAGTCAACAAGAACGTATTAAAGGATTACGTGGAAAATTTAGTAATGAAGACATGAAGAAAATATTATTAGCAACCGGCGATTCGAAATTGGTTCAATATAAACACGGATCAAATGGAGAAACTGATCATATGTTGATGACAATTAGAAGTGAATTGAAAGGTTCAATTTAAACTATTCATAATATATAACAAAAATATATTATGAACGATACAAGTAATTCTATTATCGAAAATTTACCGAAATCAAAACAAAATTTCTTAACAAATAAACGTTTAGATAGTATTTTCAAAACATTTCGGAATTGTGAGCAAAAATGGTTAAAAAATGACCTTTCATTAACAAATTCAAAAGTTTTTTTTCACAAACAATTGAAAAATGAATCTATCAAACAAATGGATTCGTTCGATAACTCAATACGCGATAAAATAGAAAATAACTCCTTTTTTGAACAAAAGTTTGAATTACAAATACAATCCAACAAATACAATATTGATTTCTTTCATCCTAAAGGTAAAATGTCCAAAATACAAATTCAAGACTTTTTTTCAGATTGCTGCATGAAAATATATATTTGGTTGTCTTATATCCAACCTTTTATACGAACTAATTGTAGTAAAATTATGGATATTTATATTTGGTTTACCAATGAGAAAAAACAATTAATACAAAATGAAAAAACGTTTAGTTCTAAACACGCAAACAGTGCGTTTACAACATCATGTAAAGCAGAAACAACTATTTATATTTATAGAAAAGAGGAATGGTTTAAGGTATTTATTCATGAAACTTTTCACAGTTTAGGTTTGGATTTTTCACACATAATGAATGATAAATATGAACAACAAATTATTTCCTTATTTCCTGTGAAAAGTATACAAGGTATTCGTTTATACGAAAGTTACTGCGAAGTATGGGCCGAGTTATATCATACTTTATTTATTGCGTTTTTTCAAACTACGAATCTAATAGATTTTAAAACAATGTCAAAGAGTTTGTTTGTTAATGAATTACAATTTTCAGCATTTCAAGTTGTAAAAATATTAAAGCACTATGATTCTTCACTCGAATATGATTCTTTTATTAAACATAAAACACCAGTCATTGTTGAAAGTACGTCTGTTCTATCGTATTATATTATTAAATTTGTACTGCTGTTTTATTGTCGCGACTTCGAAACATGGTGCAGTAAATACAATGGAACTTTATTTCTTCAATTTCAGTCTAAAAATATCCCCCTTTTTTATCAATTTATCCATTCTAAATATAATTCTTCGGTTATATTAAATTATTTAAGAGAAATTGAAGTGAAATATAATAAATTGAATATCAATATGGAACTCAACCGAACAATGAGAATGACGTTGAATGAAATATAAAATTGATTGAACTAAATAAAAGTATATAACTATTACATAAACAATACAAAAAGGTAGATGGGAGTAAAATGTTTAAATCGTTATTTAACACAACAGTGTCAAAAAACCTCTATAATGAAAGAACATATTTCATGTTTAAAAGGACAAAAAATTGCGATAGATACAAGTATATATTTGTATAAATATCGATCACAAGATGCTTTACAGGAAAGTTTTTATAATATGATTTCACTATTTCGCAAATACGATATTATTCCATTATTTATATTCGACGGTAAACCACCACCGGAAAAAATGGATGCGTTGAAAGAACGAAAAATGTTGAAATTGGATGCGGAAAAGGAATATAATGTACTTCAAAAGTCTTTAGAGATAATCGAAGACAACGGTATGAAGGAAACTATATTAGGAGAAATGGAATTATTAAAACGTCAATTTGTCCGCATTTCAGATAGACATGTAAAATCTGTTAAAAAAATTATGGATGCTTACGGAGTTCACTATTATGACGCTTTTGGGGAAGCTGATAGAGTATGTGCATATTTGTGCAAGGAGAAGTGTTATGGATGTATGAGCGACGATATGGATATGTTTGTATATGGTTGTCCCGTAGTAATACGACATTTAAGTTTGATTCATGAAACGGTTCTTATCTATTATACTAACAAAATATTGTCTGATTTAGACATGCCACATGCTTTGTTTAAACAAATATCGATATTATCTGGTACAGATTATAATATTCACGACAATGATATTTCACTATTTGAAACACTGAAATGGTTCAAAGAATATAATCGAACACATCGACAAAACGATGAAAATGTAGAAAAGGGGTTTTATTATTGGTTACGTACCCATACAAAATATGTTAAGAATTTTGAATCTTTGGAACAAATACATTCATTGTATAATATGGATATAAGTTTGCCTATTTTAGATGAATTAGTAGTTTGTATTCAAGAGAAATATAATAAACGCGAATTAGAAGAAATCATGAAAGAACATGGTTTCATCTTTGTATAATAAAATTTATAACATTCTGAATATGATATAAATTTTGAATATTCTTTTTTATTTATTTAAGAGAAATACTTAGGCAGTTGCCTCGGCCTTGATGAAGTGAGGCTTCATGTAACGCTGAAGATTGAAGTAACTTAGTTCGTCATCGACACCGACCTTGAGTAGACTAGTAAGTTTGTCATCAGGCACGATGAAACGACCATTGTCGGGACGCTGAAGGTTGTTGGCACGGATATAAGCGTTGATCTCCTTGCTTACCTCAGTACGTGCCATCTCAGTACCAATGGTCTTGCCAAGGAAGTTGGCAAGCTCATCGCTGATACGACAAGGCTTAACAAATCCAGAAGGTTGACGGTTTCCGGCACGCTTGGCGCGCTTGGAAGATGCCTTCTGGGCAGCCTTGAGTTCACGGGTTACAGACTTCTCAAGGGTCTTGAAATCACCCTTCATGGTGGAGAAGATGCTAGTGATTTGCTGAAGCTTGGCACTGAACTCATTGAGTTTCTGCTGGATGGCAGGGGTCTCCTCAACAACCTCGTTGGCAACGACGGCAGCAGTGGGAGCAACCTCCTTAGGGGTAGGTGCTGACTCGGCAACCTTGGGGGCAGCAGGAGCGGCAGCAGGAGCGGCAGCAACCTTCTTGGTAGAAGTCTTCTTTGCGGGTGCGGGGGTAGTAGTTGTCTTAGTGGCTCTTACCATTCTAATTATACTATGTATAGAGGGGTTTTTTTAAGTGGTTTAACGCATTAAATCACTTTTCCCTAAAGGTTTCACCTGGTAATAGGAGTAGTATACTTTAGGAGATTCGTTTATTTTATTATAAAATTGATATTATGACGTTTATGTATATTACCATAAAATCATGGTTCTTAAATTAGAAGAACAGCAACTTCAAAACATAATTGCTTATTTAAAGATTAATATTGTTAAAAATAATCCTGAAAAAATGATAAGTATTTCAAACTGTCATGTTCATTCTTGTGTAGAACAATATGAAATTGTGACGTCTTGTAACGAAAACTGCATTAGTCAATTTGCTTCAAATGCTGGTGGAATGACATCGTATCATTATTTGAAATTGGAAGGGGTTTTGTATATTTTACAAGCGTGGACAGGGGATATTGACGAAATTTATAATGTAACTGATAAATGGATTAATAAACACAGGATTTTATTTGAAAATATTCAGTAACATCGGATAATTTTCATATAATCGTCTTATTAAATATGGTAATGTATCTTGAAAATCTCCATAGGGGACATATTTGAATACATGGTGTTCATTGGATATTTGTTTCGATAATTTATCACTCATGCCCATTAATTGCGCAAAATGTACTTGTTTTGTTTTATGTGTTTTTAATAGTTCAATTGCATGTAATACACTGTCTTCATTGTGTGTAGCACATAATAATTTGTCTTGTTGTTTGCTATGGTTAAAAAATAAATCAATCCCATTATTGTAATTATCGTGCGTTTCATCGATTGAATCAAATAATATATTGTGTTTTTTATCTTCATTATAATATGCTCCTCGTACCAATTTGAATCCAAGAAAATAGTCACGTTCACAAAACATGTCGTGTTTTAATACATTCAGTGAATCGTTTCGATATAATTGATAGGTTTTGTATATATTTACTTGTTGCTTATTATAATGTTTTATAAACTTGTCACTAATATCATATATGTCATCCTGAATTTCGTAATTTTCAGCATCAATAAGCAATTTACACTTATTTTGTATTGCTCGTTTTGTAATATCTTCCAAATAGGTTTCAACATCATTCCTGTTTTGAACATTCAACGCACTTAATTTAATCGCAATATGTCGGTTTGGATAAGTTTGGATTAAATCCATGATCTCATGAAAATTTTTTTGATGCTGAGATTTATTTTCATTACTATAGTCCAAGATAGGTGTCATATTATTTTTTTGAATTTTTCGCATTATAATTGGCAATTGTTTTCTTGTGCAGGTAAATCGGTTAACTATAGGAATCCACATCTTATATTATGGTCTAAAAAAATAATATACAAAATTATTGAATGTATTGAAATATCATTACATTCACTTATGGAAGTTGAGTTTAAATTAATGACTCGTATAACCAAGGCATATTACTACGCGCGTCTCTATTTATAACGGTTAATACACTTAATACATGTATTGAACCAATTGTTTTATATTGGTGTTCAATACCAGTATATACCATATCTTCCATTACACATAAACAGCGTGACATTAATTGCTCAGTTGTTAGTTCCGAAATATTTATATTTGTGAACATACCAAATGGGTCCCATAACGGACATATTTTGATTTTTGTATAGGTTGGTATTTGTGCTCTATATGTCCATATATCTTTTAATATACGATAATATCGCAAATAACATGCTTGATCTAAATTCAAAAACCAATGATAATCTGAATAATTTCCTAGTTGATCTATCTCAATAAATAACGCACGTGTTCGCTCTTCGTTTGTTTTCGAACGTATATTTCTTATAGTTTCTAGCATTTGTCCATGGTTATATTGACTATCTATACCAATTGATAATGTACGAGAACGTAAATCATTATTACCACTTGATGACGACCGAGGACGCGCGTGAATACGGGTTGGCAATTCACGCTTTGGTATATCCCCATTCATTATTTTTAATAAATTATGTAATCTATAAATCTTATTTATTTCACATTTCATTGGACTTCGATTGTATGGATTTTTTATTCTTCTTCTCAATTCTCCCCCTTTTTCCTTTATTTTTATATATTGAAGCAATGATGATATTTCAAAACCATAAATAAAATTCTCTTTGTCTTTATAACTAAAAAAATTATCGAATGGAATATCTATTAACGGATCCATTGTATAAAAATCAGTCTCATTTACACATAATTTACGATCGAATTTTGCCGGTCCCATTAAATCCAGTATAATTTTGGTTAAGTAACGTCTAACAGTTTTTTGGATAGTAATAACTAAACGATGTTGCTCAAAAAAACGTTTTAACTTTTCATATAAGACCTTTTTTGTTCCCATTAACGTAAAATCATGTAACGATTTTATAGCATTTTTTGCTTCTCTTTTATCGTATGATTTATAATAACACGGAATTATAAACGATGTTTTGTAATGTTTTAAATGTTGCTTAATCTGAGGTAATTTTAAAATGTCTATTCTAGTTGGATCTGATAAATATTGATTTACCGTAATAATAGAGTTAGTTGTCGAATTTGTTTTATTTTCGATTATATTTGCGTTTCCTGTGTCCGAATGTATTATCATATCCACTTCAATTAACTCGTTCTCTAACATTATAATAATCCTATATTATATATTTATATTTATTTTTTGAATAAGTGTTATAAAATGACTCGAAATTCGTCTCATTATTATATAAAAATACATTTCCATAAAATTGATTTAAAGATAAGACCATAATGTATTGTATAATTAGATCTCAGTTAAAAATGTCTAAACCAATTGTACTTTCTACTTCCGAATGGGACACCAGCGCTCTTAAGTTCATGCCTCCTAAGGTCAATGATAAGGGTATGTTGTCTATTAATGTTATTTCCACTCAAACGAATCGTTCTCTGCATATTTCAACTCCTATGATGATGACATGGGGAATTAGTGATTTTGATGATGGAAGTGGTGGTGATGGCAAGTTCACCATGACTTTGAATTTTCCTACAGAGGACTACCGTAAGCCTTCTACCGATGCTTTCCTACAAAAGGTTGTTGATTTTGAGAACGAGGTTCTTGATCAGGCAGTCAAGAACTCCGAACTATGGTTTGGTGAGGAGATGAGTCGTGAGGTATGTAAGCACTCATTCTTTCCTTTCTTGAAGCAAGCATATATCAAGGGAACCAAGAAGATTGACCCAACAAAGTCTCCTAGTATTCGCGGAAAGGTCCCTTGTTATGACGGAAAGTGGGGTATTGAACTCTACGACACCAGTAATAAGATGATTTTCCCAAATGACAATGATCGTGTTACACCTCCTGATTTTGTTCCCAAGTTGAGTCAGGTTGCTTGTGTTCTCCAGTGCGGTGGCATTTGGAAGGGTGGTAAGGGATGGGGTCTTACCTGGAAGGTCATCCAGTGTGTTGTTAAACCTAGAGAGGTTGTTAGTGTATATGGACAGTGTCGTGTCATGCTCAGCGATGAGGATAGAGGAGCAATCGCATCTCAGAATATCCCCCACAATGATAATGATGACGTTGAGGAAACCGTGTTTACTAAGACAGAACAGCAAGATGTTACTGCCGAGGATAGTGACGATGAGTCTGCTACTCAAGAGGCAGCAATGCCCGATATTGTTGCCGACGAGTCTGCTACTCAAG
>ERZ807291.3662-NODE-3662-length-21343-cov-5.248591_pt1 | contig 21343 bp, 21 predicted proteins | sample MGYA00521257_ERZ807291 | MGnify/ENA primary metagenome ERZ807291 (study PRJEB31413, sample SAMN03169783) | marine metagenome | biome: Marine; feature: Water; material: Subsurface seawater | place: North Sea | collected 2011-04-28 | depth 1 m m ... | reverse complement strand
AAGCGGAGAGGTTTTCACAAGAGGGTACAACTACACAAAAACAAATATGGTGTCCAACTCCGAACTTCTCCACCGAGTTCTCCAGAGGGATTGTGGCCGGTTGTACAACAGCGCGGTTGCCTTTGAGAATATCCATCTAATGTTCCCGGAGAATATGTCCCAGCTATTTGAGGACACCTCCGTGGCCAACAAGGGGCTGTTGAACGAGTATGCAAAAGACAATGACTGCAAGAAATACGTTCTCGCGAAGCAATACACGAGCACCGAAGAACTTGAGACCGACAACAATCGCGAGGTTTACTACGACAAGGCATACGATACAACTAACTACTCTCTAATGGACAATTATGTAGCCGACATGTCCACAAAAGACCCCGACGAGTTTATTGAATTTATGGTGAAGAAACTCGAAAAGACGCAGAAGCTCTCCACCGACGACGCAATGTACCTGGCCGATACATTAGTGAATAATATGAAAAAGGTCCGCGAGGGAGACTATGCGTTCATATTTGACATCCAAAATGCGGAGAGCTCCGACGATCAGGGAAATCTGACGTACTACGAGAGAAAAAACAACGTGTGGGTGGTTGATAAAAGCATAGACAAGAGCGTGTTTGTGACAGACGACAACTTGCTGTGTAATCTCCAGCCAAATTGTGTTCAGACGGAGAGTAAATGTGAGCCGACGAATCTCACCAAATCAGAGCTCGAGTCGCGCGCGCTGAAAAACATCATGTCCGAATTTGACGAGAAGTACGCGACCTCCAAAGAGAGAATGGAGGGGCAGATCAAACTGCAGTTTGAATACAACAATTCAACGATTGAGAAACTCGCTCGGGTGCAGAGCAACGACGTGTTCTTGTATAACACGCAGCAGGTAAAGATTGGATCTAACAACGCGGAGCAGATATCGGACGTGGTGTCTCCTTTCTATGCGGGGCTGCAGACAATCATTGGGCAGGGGGACTTTATTAAAAAGCAAGACGACATTGTTCGTTTTGCCACGCAATTTACCAGGAAGGCGCTGCCAGACACAAGCGAAAGCATACATTGGAGGTATTGCATCAAGACAAACACACCGCTCTTGCCCGAGTTTCGATACACCTTGGCCGCATCGTTTATAAATAGCCCAGACCAGTACATCGCCACCATCGAACATCTGAAGGGAACAATCGGCAGGATAAGCGACGACGGAAACGCGTGGGTGGATGTGCATAGTGGCCAAGTGATAGTATATGACAACTTTGTCGATGAAGACACCTACGTTGACGGATTCAAAGACATTAGTCACGCCATTCTCGAGAAGGATGCCGCCCAAAACACCCTGGCTTCTATCCAGACCACAAAGAAGCAGACCCACGAAATGAAAATGTGCAGCAACATAGTGGACTCGTTTGCAACCAATATGGGTATCAACATAGAGGACCATCGCGAGTTTATTGTCGACACTGCCCTCCGGGTATTTTACCAATTGCTGCCATCCGAGTCTGATTATACGATACAAATCAAGGAGGCCTCCAAAAACAATGTGTCCCTGCCTAGCTACAATGAAGTATACAACACGCTACTGCTGTATAATGTAATGGCGTCCTTCTTAATCAGTGTGCAGACCAGCATTCCTTCCATTACGACGAAGCGCACCTTTCCCGGATGCATCGCGTCGTTTAAAGGATTTCCGTTTGAAGGAGCTGGCGACGATAGTGCGATCAACTATATCTCTTGTCTGGCGTACAACATCCGAAACTCAACCGAGCCCTGGAAGGTGTTGATGAAAAAGAAGCAAACGTTCATTGCAACAAAACTGAAAACCAACATACAGAAGAATTTTGTGAACCATCCGGATATTATTCGCAAATTCAACGAAAAGGCAGAATATCTACTGACCACGCCCGAACTAGACATACCAACAGAACTGAGTATGGAAATGGCCTGGAAAAACTTTCTCCCGCCCCTCGTCCCGTTCAAGATTACCAATTTACATCCACTCACCACAGAATTCAAGGATAGATTGCTGCAGGATCTCAAGTCTGGGTACAGCCGGCAGAGAGAGGATTTGGCCGTGGTGGCGTCAAAGATCATCTTCTATTCTCTCGCGTTGCAGCAGAGAATCCAGGGGGTTGTTTCCAAACATTCGCCCATACTTAAAAATGCAGCCAACGACCCGTTTATGGAGAACGCCTGCTGCGACGAAAGAAACGATCACATATCCACCATTCAGTATTTCATCAACAACGACAAGGAGATCGATATTTACAACCAGATGGTTGGCAAGTTGTCCCTCATAATTGAAGATGTAACTATGATCACGCGCGGAGGGTTGTTCTATAGTCCGCTGAACACAAAGACCCTCTATCCGCCCCTGAAACCCGACTTTAGCGAAGAAACCATCTACCAAGCGTTTGTTGTCTATTGTCGGTTTAATTCCATCTTGCCTGTTCCCGAATTTCTCTCAAAATTCTGTGAAGAGAAGCCGCGAAACATACAACCCAACGCCTCTCTTCGGGAAATGATCAAAAAGCTCAAGGATGATGACCGGAACTACACGTACTCCTCGGTCATTCAGCTGTTTCAGGTCGTATCGCGAGAAAACATTGTCAATACATCGTTTGCTGTCCCCGCAACCGACTATGTCCAGGGAATGCGGTATGTCTTGGAAGATGCAAATGAATCTGCGTCGCACCCCACAGACAATCTCGATGATGAGGAGGAATATGAGTTCGACGATACTTTCAGAAGATTGTTGTCGGAGAAACTTGATGCATTTGACGTGATCAAATCCGGGCAGGACGATAATCTACGTGCATTTAAAAACTTCTTGTTCAAGGAGAATGCTAGTATGCGAACCAGAATGGTTGATTTCGTATCGCAATACACTACACTGAAAATGAACAAGGACAGCATTACATCGATGCTGAGCAACCTCTTTTCCTTTGAAGAAGACCAAGAATATCTGCCTCCCGGAATATCAGACACAGAAGGGTACAACTTCATCCAGGCCATCCGGACCTTTGTGGCAAATATAGTCAATGTATATCCCAACATCATACTAAACAAGGTTGATTACACGAACAACGCCATCCCCTCCTACTGGAAGCTCTCCCATACGCACAGCATTGACATTCACAACATCATAAAGAACGACGTGCATAGCCTCCGCAAATTCTATTCCAACCCAACGCTGGTTACCCTGCTCACCACCATTCAGCCAGTATGCAAACGATTGGTGAAGTTGATGAACACCACCCCTTACTTTACAAAAATCGAGTTCAATGAACAGCACGAGGAGTCGGTGTTTGATCAGAGAACATCGATTTTACTCGCGGAATACTACATGATGTCCGCAGTAACAAGGTACATTGAACTGACAGACGAGGCGAAAATGCTATATGTGGAGGAGACGCAGACCGAAGTGCTGGAAGAGGTATTCACAATAGAAAGCTTGGACGACGAGAATACTCGCGCCAATGTTGTCGTGCAAAACCAGGATTTTGATCTTCTTCTGGAAGGAAACAAGAAGAGGCTCAAGGTGGACGTTGCCGACTTGCTGGCGACCTATATGCAAATAATGAACAAAACCATCCAGAAAACGATCAATGTATCGTATGAGAGTATCATGAACGACGTATATTTGCTCAAGGAAGGCGAGAAGCACGAGATTACTGGAAAGCTGGCAAGTATGACAGACGAGGAACGAAACGTGAACAATATGTTAAAGGCAAACAAACTAGGTGACTGGGGGAAGGGACTGCAAAAGGGGCTTCTTGCCTACGACAAGGATGTGTACGACGAAGAGAGAGAAATGATGAACCGGATAGCAATGACCCAGACCGCTTTGTACAAAAACCCCGAGGTGTCCGATAGGAACATTGACCAGTATATGGCGGATTACACCGATGAGGAGCGGACAAACGAATACATAGAAAACGACGAGTACGACATGTCGCACATGTCGGAAGAGTACGACGATGGAAACTACGGAGGAGATGAACTGGAAGACGAATACACGGAATAATAGCCCGTCGAAGTCTCTGGGAATATGACATCCGGTGACAAATGTGCAATATACAGAAAAATTTTATGTTTCTGTATATTAGTATGAATCGTAATTTCTCGCAGACAAATGTTGTCCTCGTCGCCATTCTATTATATGCCATCTGTTACGGACTGATAGTTCTTCTCCAGCCAGCGTTTTTGTACAAGCCAGATAGTACACTACGTAATTTTGGCGTGGGGTACAGAAACAAAACGATCCTGCCCTTGTGGTTGCTGTCCCTTCTCCTTGGAATTGTCTGTTATTTAGTGGTATTATATTATCTTGAATTTCAAAAATACATATAACCACCCACTCGAGTGTCCCGCACATTGTGGTTACGATCGGTACAATATGAAAGTATAACGAATTGTGCTGCTTATACTTTCATATGCATGCATTGCATCATATCATCCCGACACGTTATAGTTTATACGTGATCGAGTTTGCCTGTTTCTTTTTGCGCTCCTCCTTCTTTTGCTCCTTCAGGTAATCGTCGTATTTCTCGTTCATTATCCTGGGGTCAATGGTACACTTGTGGGTGAGAATGTTGTACTGAACAATCATTATCAGAAAGATTCCTGTATAAATGTACCAACACGACTCGCCTATGTTGTCGCGTAAATTGGCGAGCTCCAAGATCTGTTTCTTGATGTCTTGCGTCGCTTCGCCGGTCATATTGTCCTTGTACTTTGGCTTCATTAGTGGTATCATGGTGTTCCAAAATTTACCAAAATTGGCAGGCACCACTTGGTTAATGAGAACGGAGGTGTTACCAAGAATGCGAAGAATCGTCTGCGCCGTGTCCTGCATCGCCATTCTCGATTTTTCATCCACATTCGCCTCCGTGAGCGTCCTGTCCACTTCCGGATCGATCATCAATTCAGTCACAACTTTGTTGGCAGAATAGGATACTGCTATATATCCAATTACATCAGAAAACCCGCTCTTCATTCCAGGGAAGGCCATTATCACCACCATCATTACTCCGAAGATCAACACCCACGGCACAAACGTCAGATAGGCGGCGGCCGCAATGTTTGCGCCTGTCCCATCACCACACCGACCGACGAGAGACATCGTGTTAAGCACAAACTGGAATAAAAGGACCACAAGAAAATAGATTCCGGACATGTAGTTCTGATTGGAAATGACGTCTGTGATTGATTTTTCATTTTCAATGTCGGCGACAGAAAATCGTGGTTTTAAGAATGCATAATACAAGATAGTCATGACCACAAATATGAAAAGGTTGACCATCGTATAATCTCCTACAACTTCTGTTTGTCCCATGTTGGTATAGATAATATGCACAAATTAATTTACTTTTATAAATCTATATTTCAATAGATATCGATGAACTACAATGAACCAGCTAAACCCACTCTGGTAGAGCCGGGCGTTAAATACTTTATTCACGAAACGCTGAAGAAATGTAACGAGTACCGAGTCGTGTATAAGAACCATTTGTTTAATTTAGGTATGCTAGCCGCCTTTGTATTGGTCATTGTCATCGTCCTTGTGTATAAATACAAGGGGAAGATGTCTCCTCAGGAGACGCGGGCCCGGGACAATGAGAAAAAGCAATATATATTGTCAAAAATCAAAAACTTCCAAGACGCTAAACGGATTGCGCAACAACAGCTTATCACCAGCCTACCGCATTGGGACAATGAATACAACGCGATTATACGAGGCGGGGTGTAGGTAGACTGGGCAAAATAATATACATATACATTATAGAATGGATAAAATGACAAATAGCAAAGAGCCGTCGCCAATGGCAGAAGACGACAAGTCTCGCGACTTGTATAATGCAATGAACACATTCTATAAACTGAAAAATGACTACGAAACAACCATTTCCGATACGAAGCGAAAAATTGCAAAAAAGTCGCATCTGTCAAGGAAGGAAAAACAAGACGAGTTCAAACGATCCAAATCCAGATGCATCAACTGCAGTCGGTCGGTGGGGAGCATATTTGAAATAAAATACAGCAAGGACACCGACTCTAGGATAGCCAAGGCTATGTGTGGCGACAAGGTAAATCCGTGTCCGCTAAATATCGAAATTAATTTAGGTAAAATCACAAACGTGTCTGACGATCTGAAGGAATACGAAAGGCAAATCACCGACTTGAAACAACAAGTGATCGTTATCAAAAACGATCTACTTTTTGGCTATACCACCACAGACGTCGCCATGAAACAATTCAACGACATCAAGGAGGGCCTGCACGAGGCGACGGAAATGTACGAATCGATTCTTGTCAATTATGTCACCATCTACGAGAAACCAGACACAAAGAGGTTCCTTGACGACAAGAAGATTGAACTCTACAACATTGTCACTTCGATCAAAACAATGATGACCGACTACGACAGGGAACAAAACACCCACTATGTCAATGACGCAGTCACGCTTTATGTTACAGAACTACTTCCCCTGCTAAATGAATACCAGAGTGCGATGTATCCCATAATGTTCACAGAGCAAACCAACCGGCAATGCACGCTTCAGCAAAAGATGCTTGATCCGCAGACTACCGAACTTGACCTTGCATTGCAAGAGAGCAATGTCATCCGTATGGAGGTAGGTGCAAAAATAGGAGTGGGTAAAAGTGCCAAGCCCGCACCTGTTACGCAGAACACAGACAGCAGCGAGTACCAGCTAGAATAAATAAATAAAAAATGTCAAGTTACTATATGAAGTCTGTATTGAAGTTCATTTCGATACCTGTGTTTTTGATTAGCTTTGCATTTGGACTCTTTTTCATATACATATGGGGAGAGGATCTGCACCCGGTGTTCAAGTACCCCACCCCCGAGAATGTGGCTAGCGTCCTCTACAAAGACAACGCGGACACATGCTACAAATATAACCAGGTACTGACTGAATGCACCCATGACGCAGAGGAGATAAAGGTGCAAGAATAAATATATTGTCTTGATATACTATATATCTATCTATGCATTTCTCCAAACTCTTACATACTAGCACGGGAAGATACATGTTGTCTATTATTCTGGGGCTGGGTCTCGCTACATTATTTAGAGCAACATGTACGGGAAAAAATTGTGTAGTCTATAATGCGCCTCCCCTCGAAGAGATTGAAGGCAAGACATTCAAGTTCGATGGAAAATGTTACAAATACGAGCCAACCGCCGTCTCTTGCCAGACAGACAAAGAGGCCATCACATTCAAGTAGTCCGGTCCCGGCGTTGAACAATAGCTGGTCTTCAAACAATGCGTAGGATACACAATGAATCAATGTTTAAGTAATGTATGTCCAACACCACCAATATTTTTGACCTGCCAGTAGACCCGGCCGGAGGATCTTCATCCAACAACGTGGCCATCTCCGCAACCGACACCCCGCCTCAGCAGCAACAAGTGTATTCAGCCGAGGTTCCACATGGTGGAGGTGGAGGTGGAGGAGAACAACCAGCTAACCAGTCTGTCCCTACTAACGAGAATGCCGTTGTGGACCGCGCAAACATCAATAGCATTGTGACGGGCTTGCAGCAGGCAAGCGCAAACGGGGGCACGCAACTGCCGTCGAGGGATATTCCCATGACGTCTCACCATCTTTCACAGGATGAGGAAATTCAGCCCAACTATATACCTCAGGCGCAACAACACGAGGATTATATTGGATCCGACCCGTCAAACGAGTACATAAACGACGAATACAACAAGCAATTGGATCAGTCGAATATGGTGGACAGCGTATATGATGAGTTCCAGACACCCTTGCTGCTGGCCATTCTATTTTTCTTGTTCCAGTTGCCATTCTTTAAGAAGATTCTGTTCAAGTACACCCCCGTTTTGTTTTTATCCGACGGAAATTACAATTTATATGGCTTCATTTTCATAAGCGTGTTCTTTGCGTTTGTATATTATCTGCTGTCAAAATCGGTGAACCTATTCAACCGGTTCTGATCGCCTTTCTTTTCTACCTTAGAGATTACAAAAGATTACGATTACAATATAAACATTTTGTGTATATTGTATTCAATGGATATCCAGATAACAAGCGTCGATCGAGCCGAGCGCTTCTGCAATATTTTTCAGCATATAAAGGTTTTCACCGACAATGTGAATATCACGTTTGATTCCGCGCAGATGTATATCCAAACAATGGACAGCAGCCATGTGTCTGTTGTAGAAATAAAACTCCCCAAGGAGTGGTTTGATGTGTATCACTACAACACCGAAGGCACTACTATTCTTGGGGTGACGGCATCGACCCTTTTCAAGGTGCTGAACACGCGCGACAAGTGCCAGACCATTCAGTTGGTCCACACAGACGAAAACGACAAGTTAGGAATTCACTTTTTCAGTGATAACCCCTCCGTATTCGACAAGCATTTTGAAATACCGCTAATGAACATAGAAGATGATCTGCTCGCCATTCCAGACATGGAGAGCGACGTGGATATGACGCTTCCGTCGGGAAACTTCGCATCTATTGTAAACCATCTTATGAACTTTAGCGACACGGCCGAGTTCTGCTGCACGGGCGAGAATGTGCAGGTCATATCCAACGGCACCGAGGTGGGGTCCATGGTGGTAGATGTAAAGCACAACGACTTGGTGCATTATGCCATCAAGGAAGACACCGAACTAAAGGCGTCCTTTAGCCTCCACAGATTGTACCATATTTGTATGTACAACAAGCTCGCGAAGGAGGTCACTCTGCATATCACGCAAAACTATCCGATGAAGGTAACTTACCAGCTCGATATGCCCAACGCGTTTATGTGTTTCTTCTTGGCCCCTAAAATAGACGAGATGTAGCGAGTAAAAATCGTATCGTATCCGAACGTATAATGAACTATACCCACAGATGGTAGTTGATTATACATATCTAGATCTAGATGTGCACAAATTGGTTGTAGTTTTGTTCGTAACACATTCGATGAAAATCAGTCTGTCCGCCGTGCCCAGACTTATCATCGCCTTCTTCCACTGCTAGCATCGGTGTGATGACTGCGCGCCTTCCGTATTTTGTAATAGTCCAGTCTGGATTGTAGTGCACTTTCTCGAGATGGTCCGTCGCAAACTGGATGGTAAACGTATCTAGCAGAAATTTGGCGTGTTTCCGGGAGATCAAATACATTTGGCTCCCCCATATGTCGTCTGGGAAGCCGTGGTATTCATACGTCTCTGTGTCGCGAAGCATAGGAAAATGCCAGTTGTCTTTGATGTTGTGTGGAAACAAGTACCCCAGCAACAACACGTCCAGGTTGAGCTCGGTAAAGTTCTCGATGATCTCCGGAATGTCGCGGATCAGATATTTAGATATATGGATGTCGTCTTCGCATACGATGCAATGCTCGGCAGACGTGTTGTGATAAAAGTGACGCACGGAATCGAGGTGCTGGAGCATGATGGCACTCGTGCGTTTGTACAGGGGCGTGTCCGCGAGCCGCGGGTCGGTTTCCAGGACAGGATCGACGATATGCAGATCCGTGTTGAGCCTCCTGAACCGATCGATCATGCGTGTTTTCCTGGCATCGTCGTTAAAATTAATCACATAAAATAGAACCATGAATAGTTAAATTATTAACGAGTTTTTAAGTTAAAGTTAATTTTATATACATATGTATATAAAATGCTCAGAACATTTTGCGCCATTAGCCTAGCAACTCTTTTATACAGAGTTTCTGCTGAAAACATTCGCTCACGATTCCACGACTGGGTAACCCAGTTCAACATTGATTTCCTAAACACAGACCACCAAGAAACAACCTACATTAAGTGGACCGACAACGACAGATACATTGAAAATGTAAATGCCCAGAACCTTACCTACGCGCTTGCACACAACCATTTCTCCGGGATGGACATTGACGATTTCAGGGACTACATTCACTCGAATGGATTCTATACCCCCCACACAAAACCAGTTGGGCTGAGATCTCGTATGCACAACCCCCGGTCCCCCCCTGCATCCATCGACTGGGTCGCCAACGGCGCCGTTACCCCCGTCAAGAACCAGGGCCAGTGCGGATCGTGTTGGAGTTTTTCCACTACAGGTGCACTGGAGGGTGCATATTATATTAGCCACGGCACACTGGAATCGTTTTCAGAGCAGCAGCTGGTGGATTGCGATAACCTAAAGAACGGAGGCAAAGATCACGGGTGCAATGGCGGTCTTATGGACAACGCGTTCGACTGGATCGGAGGAAACCAGGGGCTTTGTTCAGAGTCTGACTATCCATACACTTCGGGAACCACAACAACCGCTGGATCCTGTCAGAAGCAATGCTCTAATGTCATGAGCAGTGGGGTCATTGACTATGTCGATGTCTCGCCCAGTTCTGATAATGAGATGATGCAGGCCGTCGCGCATCAGCCGGTCTCCGTGGCCATCGAAGCTGACCAGAAGGATTTTCAGCTATACAGCTCGGGCGTCTTCTCTGGCTCGTGTGGAACCAACCTCGATCACGGGGTCTTGGTTGTGGGATATGGAGAGATGGAGGGCGACGACTTTTACAAGGTAAAGAATTCCTGGGGCACGACCTGGGGGAGCGACGGATATATATATCTTGGCAGAGGAGACCAGTACAACAACGGCGACGGGCAATGTGGCGTGCTTCTGCAAGCAAGCTATCCGATTGTCTAATATATATAGTCCAAAGGTGTAATGTCGCCCTCATACGTTGGTAAAATAATGTAAAATAGGCAAATTTTACATTATGTATTCGGTCACCATCTTTTTCAAGATCAATATGTCATTTTCTAATGTTTCGGTTCGCACGTTCTGCATTTTGACTAGTTGTTCTGAGCGCCCATACATTATATCTGCGATTTGACCTTCTAAACTACATATACGTGCATCCTGTACTTTCACCTGTTCTTCTATTTTTTTAAGCTTTTGTTTCAATTTGATATGTAAGAATTTCTCATACTCTTCCTTACCCTTGAAGTCGGTTTGTCTTTCTGACAAAAACTCGAAAGGAATGAATGTTTCATTATTGTCCATTTTATTCATTTACCCTTGCATATTCAAACAGGACAACTTTAAGTTGTTTCACCGCAACTCAACGTCCAATGTTGCCTACGCGCGTAAATTGGATTCTTTCTTGCGATCACATTTGGATGGTCTTGTCGATGATGGTTGTTTTGGCGATGGTGCGGATGATCTTCCCGAAATCCTTTTTCTCGGACACTTCGTCAGATGGTCCCATTGCCTCCATCACCATCCGCAGGTAAATATCGTTCTTCCTATGATCGTACTCGGTGCATCCAGGGTTCTCCTTTTGCCAGTCGTCCAGCAGCATGATGTTCTTGTTGCTAAGTTCTTTGATCGCCCGTTTGAGTCTGTCCTGGGCAGAGTTGTCTCGTTCCCACTTGTCATGGTCTTTGATGTGAATAATTTCTCTCTTGAGATCGCTACAATGAATCGGACGTCTCGTCACCTCCAATTCATTCAACCCCTTGACGAACATTCGCGATATCCCCTCGGCGTACCCCAGCTCGCCCACCTTCTCCAGGTCGTGCAGGTTCAACTTGAGGGAGTTGACGAAATCGGTGATGTTCATCGCATCTTTGCACGTCTCGTTCAAGAAAAATTGCAGGTTGAAGGTTTTGTTATGACTATTCGTGTGTGTATTGTTAATGGTGTTGTTTGTCACCTGGCTACTCTTTGTTAATTCCATCATGGTCTTCTGCATCTCTTGATTTTGCGTCACGAGTGTCGTCACCATATTCATCATTTCGCTGTTCACCACCATCAATTTGTCTATCACTTCGTCTTTATCCTCCAGATCGATAGATGGTAACGTTTCGTCGTTGGAGCTATGCGGAACACCAGAGCAATGTTGTTTATGATTCCACAAAGACGATGCGTGCTTAAATTGACTACCACAATCACAATTATACACCTTATTATCGTTTGGCAGGTTTCGGCATTTTTTAGGTTCGTATTTGTTCGTATTTGTTCGTATTTCGTGCTTGCGTGTCGTTATGTGTGCATTCCAATTACTCAACTTGCTGCAATTAAAGTCACATTCTTCGCAGTGGAATAACCCGGCATTTTTGGCATTTTTTATCTTCGTCATTCTTCGTATATTAGACGAAGATAAAAAATGCCTAAATATTCCGCAATATTTGGGGAATTTTTATCGTCACAAAATCGACGCCCTATTTTTGGCTATGACACCATAAAAATTCATTATGGTCTCGTAAAAAACTTTCCTGGAAAGTATTTCACAGAATCAAAAGTGGACATTATTTTTGTCCATTTTCCCAAATCCAAAAAAACTTTCAGGGTGTTTTTATGCGTTTTTACAGGGACTCTTTTTTGGCTAATATATATTATCAAATTTTGAACTTAGAGAACATTGTCGGATTGAATGCGGGCCCAGGACCTGTATAAAATACTTGGATATCCTATACGTACAATACCTATGGACACGGATACTATTCACAACTTGCCGGTCGAGCTTCGACGAGAAATATACAGATACGTGCCGCAGAAGAAATGTATAATGTGTAAGGGGATGGTTGTCAACTACAACCAGAACATCGACCATTGTGTGTGTTCCCCCCAGTGCATCGTGCGGTTCAATGTCGTCATGACGCGAGATGTGGTAGTACACAGAGGGGCCGTTGTAGTGTGCAACATCATTGCTATTGGTAATTTTTTCTTGCTCAAAACGTGTATTCTTGCAGTAATGTCCGGAGTGTTTATTGCCTACGGGTGGGTGGGTCTGTACGTGGTGACGAATACCGGTCGGCTAGGATGGTGGGGACTGCAAGCAATGGTCACGCCTGTAACTTCTCTCTTTGTGTAACAGGACCCATTCCCATAAAACCACGACGGATCACTCTGGATACGTTGTGTCCATCTAGCATAATATCCCCGGCGGTGACGTGGTGAATCAGTTCCTTGACTAGTTTGTAATTCCTATAGGCGAAACAATTTTGCAAATCATCTATACACAGGAAATCGCATGATTGCTCGAGGATGTTTAGCGCATAGTAGACATAGAACATTGAGATGAAGACTCCTTTGAGTCCGAGCGGGGCGTATCTGTCAATATGCATTAGTCTCACGCCAGCGTCTATGATGAGATGATGTTCGATAGAAGTGGATGCCTTGTTCTTTAGCATACCAGGTTGTTTTTCTGCCTTGGCAATACGGCAAATGATCCCTTTAAACACGGCATCTGCTGATATAAAGTGGAAGAGGATCTTTTTATGACGCAGATACTCTTTATTGCACGACTCTGCTCCCGAATTGACGACACCCAACATCGAGGGGATATACACGTATTCAAGACAATTGTTGAGAGGACGAGAGTCGAGAGACTCGGTCGATAGAGGGGGGTCCAATGGGGATTGTATATGTGATAGTACCCTCCTCAGGTTTGGTCGCGGCGTGACCCGGTATCTTTTGTTGACGTCGGTTTCGTCTTGTTGCTTCAGTGGAGCGGAAACTGGATCAGAACCGCTCATGCCACCTATCCAGTTGATGTAACGCGACGCGTGCGGAAAGGATGAAACACTTTTGATCTGCATATCCTTGGTAGAATGGTATGTGTATATATGTGGATATTATGAATATTGCAAATATAATAATCACGTCTAGTTGGTAAGGTGTGGTGGCCGGTTGCACGCACATTCATTTATAATTAAAAATGAAGGTGCATAAAGGTACGTATATACTTTATATACGATGGAAACAACAACAACAACAACACTTGAGCCAGGTGACATTGATGTCCGGCGGACAGATGGGAATCAATATCTGGAAGGGGTAGAAGACGGCTCGGTCAACCTGATACTTACCGATCCACCTTATATCATTTCCAGAGATTCGGGGATGAACACGCACTACAACCAAGTCAAACAGAACGAAGCAAACAATGTCAAGTATATGAAAACAGAAGCAGAGTGGAATGTGTACAAAGAATCCAACCAGATTCAGACCGACGAAAAGAAGACGTTGTATATGCAATATGGAACCATCTACGGCAAGAAATACTGCGTAAAGACGGACTATGGTGAGTGGGATTCTGCATTCACAATGGAAGACTTGGACGAATTTATTGGCAAATACTATAAAAAACTTTGTCCAGGCGGGACGATGATTATGTTCTTTGATTTGTGGAAGATTACGGACCTCAAGGCCTTGATGGAAAAACACAAGTTCAAGCAACTGCGGATGGTGGAGTGGATCAAAACAAACCCCCAGCCGCTCAACTCCAAGGTGAACTACCTGACAAACTGCCGCGAGATTGCGCTGGTGGGTGTAAAGGGCGGAAAACCAACATTTCATAGTAGCTACGACAACGGCATCTACCGCTATCCGCTGCAAGGTGGAAAAAACCGATTTCACCCCACACAGAAAAGCCTCGCGCTGTTCGAAGACCTTATCAACAAACATTCAAACGAAGGCGACGTGGTGATGGACACCTTCCTTGGATCCGGAACCACGGCCATTGCCTGTAAAAACACCAAGAGAAAATTTCGCGGATGCGAGGTTTCTCAGGAATACTACGACAAGATGATTGGTATCCTAGGACAGGACCAATCAGGGTAACTAGTCAATACTCCTTAATAGTCTTCGCGCGAACCTGTCTTTTTATTTCATCAACCACCAGCAGTTTGTATGGCATATAATCGCTGATCTTCTGGTTGAATTCTACGGGGTCGTACCAATACGTGTCCTTCTTGCAGGTAATGTCGTTCAGGTCAAACGCCTTCTTTTCCCAGGGGAATTCAAAGGGGTACATCTTGTACTGCTGCATATTTTTTGCCGAGTAAATTCGTCCGTTTGTGGTCTCGTCGCGAAATATCTGTCGCTTCTGCAAGTTGCAGTGGTTACAGAGGGGTTGGAAGTCGTCCATCTCCTGGGTCTTTGTATCAAGGACATCGGTGTCGTTGTACATATCGTTCTTGTGGTCGGTGATGATGTCGCTCCTCGTTCCACATACCACGCAAGACGACTTCTTGATCTCGGCGTCGATCTTCTTGTTGATGGGGCGGGTAATGATGTTTTCGCGGACGGAATGTACGAAGATGCCCGCTGCGCTGTTCCCGCGGATGGTTGTCTGAAATGCAGCCAGAACCTCGTCGGGTACCTTGTCGTCGAGGCTCTCGCTGTACGTCTTGACGTGTTTGTTGCCATAGACAATGGAATAGTTGAACCTTCCGCCCACCCAGCGACTCCCTATGCCGTTGTTTCCCCAGTTGATGCTGTTGTGCTCTGCAATGACCTCTCTCGGGATGATCTGCGTATAGTCGTGAGACAACGTCAAGATCAGGTCATTCACTTCTTTCTTCTTTTCCTCTCGCGATAATGCCATTGTCATGGTAGTTGGTGATAGTAAGCAATTGTTGTTATTATGTATGTTGGTGATACACATAATAAGTTATCGAACTATTCATTTTTTTTTGCGGGTTTGCGACCTTCTCGCAGACGTTTTTTTCCTGCCGCGCGTCTTCCTTTTTCTGGGTACTGGCTCCACGTCGCCGGCAAGAAACCGGCTGTATATCCGCTTCTTGTATTTTTTGTAGTAGGCGCCTAGGTTTCTGTCACGCAGCTCGCCGTTCAGCGCGACCATTTCCTTGAACATCTCCAGGTTCTTTGTGGGATGAATTTCCTTGCCTACGTTCTCAAAGGTGAGCTTGGGGGTTTTGTGGATAATTGTGTTGGACGGAATGTCGTAGTATTCGGTAAATGTCTTGTCGTAAGACCCGTACTTCATCTGTTTTCGGTCAAGCTTCAAAAGGTCGATCAGCTTGTTCAGCTTCGTCTCATCTGTGCAGTCCAGCTCCATATAAATGGGCAGTCCTGGAACAATATCAAACGTAATCTCGTGCGCGAGAGGGTGAGTCCATTTCTCCCGAATGGTTTCCTGGTACGATTTTTCGTCGATGCCGATGCTTTTCAAGAACGCGAGGCCTGTTTCAAACGTATCGCCTATTACCACCTCGTGTTCTTGTGGGAACCGAGAGTTCTCAAACACCTTGGTGGTCATTGTTACCTTGTTCCCCTCGTCGCGAATCCGCACAAATCCAGGCTTGTCTCCTCGCTCCTCGCAGCGCTTGAAGATCATGCGGCGGAACTTGGTGGGATCGTGTATCTTCTTTGCTCCGTGTTTTCTTAATATTTTTTTTACTGCATCAACGTCGATATTTAAAAACTTGGCCTCGTATTCCTTGGGCATACTACTATATATAGCGGAAGTTAATTTATTTCCCGCGCCGGGCTGTTTTGTTCCTCCTCTTCTTGGTAGCCCTTCTTGTGTATTTTTTTTTCGTAGAGGGTCTCTTCTTGCGAGCAGTGACCGAAGCCGATTTTTTCTTGTAGGCTGCTGACGATGACCTTCGTTTCTCTCCCGGTCGATACACTAAAAAATGTTCATCGTATTCGCGGGTCCCCCTCTTGCTTCGCAGTCGCTCGAGAACCTCGGTCTTGTGCGCGCGTATCTCCTCAATCGTTTCTTGGTGACCATAGCAGGTGATGCTAAATCTTCTCAGGAGCCCTTTCTGCTCCAGTCTATTTTTCTGCTGCACGGCAAACAGAAATTGGGACATGCACAAGATGCGGTTGGAGTATTCGTCTCCGTATTCGGAGTAGCCATAGAGAAACGCCAGGTAAAAGCTCAACATCGTGTCGATGGTGGCAATCTTGATGTCTCTGGTGCCCATCTGCACAACGTTGTAGCTGTGACACCCGACCGGTTCATAGATGTTGCAAATGGTGTCCTTGCCCACCTTCACTTCGTAGCTGGCAGGGATAATCTCGCCGATTTGTTTGTGGGCAACTACCGCAATGTCCGAGATCCCTGCATCCTTGAGCCGCTCACGCACAATCTCGGCTGTTCTCTTGGGTTCGCTAGAGAGAACGTCAAAATCAGGAACAGGCTTGATCTTCTTCTGGAGGGACCGGGGCATATATTTTGAATATTGCATCAACGCATAGCCTCCGAAAAAAACGACCCCTTGGTTGACGAGTGTGTCCCTGGTGACAGCGAAGATCTGTTCTATTTGATCCTGTGACACCTCCATCGGTCTCTGAAACGGACTCCGGCTGCATTGCTGGTGCTTTAACGGGTAGTGCTTGTTCAGAAGCTGCAGACGTTTGTACACCTTTTCCCATCTACTTGTGTCGCCCGCTGGTCTGCTAAGCTCAAGGAACATGGACATTCGCAGGAAGTTTGGTGGTGTATAGGGAATGCCGTTCACAACGATTGCGTGCTTCTTCAGCGTATTAAATAGGGGGCGAGGGAGAAAGGTAATGTCTGCTACGGGAATGAACTGCACAAATACCTTGTAGGTGCCAAAGTGCTGTCCTGCCTTTGCCTCCACGTGACTATACCCTTTCTTGTGGTAGATATCGGCGAGCGCCTTTGCGTCGTCCATTGCGTTGGGCGAGAAGAAGTCGTAGTCGGGGATCTCCGTTTCCTCGTCGTAAAACTGGTCGTCTTTGGGCAGAATGTTGTTGATGGCAATCCCCCCGTACGGGACGAGCCCCTTCTTTTTGATGAATTCTTCCACTATGTGGGTCATGTCCTTAATTGCCGGAGAAGCTACCACGCGCTTGGCTATCTTTTCCTGTGCTTTGTCTACGGACGAACGCAATATGGCGAGTTCGCACTCGCTGAACGACATCTGTGGATTACATATTTTCTTAGGCATGGTAGAATATATATAAATGGTAGAAAATAATAGATGCGCTATCGGCTGATCGATCTCCATCTATCTATCTATCTAGATATCTAGATATCGAAATCGTATAACCCGTCAGTTGCCTTCAGATCGCGCGGCGCGTACGAAAGCGCCTTGTCCGGCTTGGATGGCTTTTTGATAAAGGTGGGAATGTACCGCAACTGCTTGGGTTTCAGTACAAACGCGTGTCCGTTTCTGCTATAGAAATTAGCATCCTCCTTCAAATTCGCATCGGGCAGCTGATAACGCATCGCTGTCATTTGGCACCCTAGATCCCTACATAGAATACCCGACGGATTGGTCGGATCTGCTGTATCGTCAGGTAATACAATGGTCATATTCTGTTTGTTGTAGTGTCTTAGTTCGTCTGCGTCCGGGCTAAACTTGGCGCCCTGGGTGTACCTGACTGCCCGCATAAAAACCGAATTGCTGGTCATATTCACATACTCTTTGAGGGTCTCGCTCTCCATGAAAGATGAATTTGATTTGTCTACAATAACGATGATCTTCTGTTTGAAATTGAGTAGCTGAATCTTTCCTAAATTCCTGCCCTTGTTCTCGAAGCTATAATCACGGCCTAGCATATACTCCCCCATTCCGTTGAAGAGCTTGGCAAGGTTGTTAAACATTTTCACATTGGTGCTTTGGATTCGCAGATGCAGCACAATGGGATCGTTGGGGTTGGGGGAACCTGTACTAGAAAAGGCGTAATCGCGCAATGCCTGCAACACGTTGGCAAAGGGCACGAAGTTGAACGTCTCTTTTACGTGGAAATTTTTATCCATCGATGTGGCGACGATGGGCATATCATCGTTCGAATAGAGTTCAAAATCCAGACCGCGCACTCCCTGTCTTAGCACATATTGCAGCATACACAGCGAGACGACGTTGTTCTTGTATGGACCCAGACTACACGCGTTGTAGGCTGTTTTTATGTAGTACTCGTTCAGAAAATAGGCAAAATTGTTCGATGCGTCTTTTGACACCTTGGTAACGTCAATAGACGAGAGCGCTCCGTCAAGATCTGGATAAATGGATGCAAACTTTTTACATTCCTTGCTCTCCAATGTCCTGTTGTAGCTGTATGTCCATATGATGAAGACGATCGCTATCACAAGAATCACGTTTGTTGCGATGACTAGGATTCTCTCATTTGATGATTCAACCAGTTTCGACACGCTGAAATTCTTTATGTTGCTCATTGCATTTTTGAGTGTGTTTGATACTTTACTGGTGTACGAATTTGAAGCTTCCATATACTGATATAAATAAATATTATTATATCTAGAAATAGGTTAAAATATATTCATATAGTAATACTAATGGCAGGAGGACTATTATCACTGGTGAGTCAGGGCCAGCAATCTATACTATTATACGGGAATCCTTCAAAAACTTTTTTCAAAACTACGTATGCTAAAACAACGAATTTTGGTATGCAAAAATTTCGAGTCGACTATGAGGGATCAAAAACGCTTAATTTGTCAGAAGAGTCTACCTTCCAGTTTAAAATACCCCGATATGCTGATCTACTAATGGACACGTATATTACGTTGAATTTACCCAACATATGGTCTCCCATACACCCACCGACAGAAGGGAATGGGAACGAGTGGGCTCCCTACGAATTCAAGTGGATTGAGAACTTGGGGGCGAAAATGATATCAAAGATCACCATTACGTGTGGAAATCAAAAGCTACAGGAGTTTAGTGGCGACTATTTGCTTGCACAGATCCAGAGAGACCTCACGGGGACCAAGCGCTTGTTGTTCAATAGCATGACGGGGGATACTCCGGACATAAATGATCCAGGCAATAGTGGTGCGCGTGTGAATAGTTATCCAAATGCGTACTACACAGATGCGGCCAACGGACCAGAACCATCCATCCGTGGGAAAACCCTGTACATACCTCTTAATGCGTGGTTCTGTAACAAAACCCAGCGCGCGTTTCCCCTCATCTCCCTTCAGTACAACGAGTTGATTGTTAGCGTGACATTTAGACCCATCAACCAGTTGTTCACTATTCGTGATGTAATGGACTCAGAATACAACTTCCCTTATGTGGCGCCCAATTTCAATTTAGAGTACATGCAAATGTACCGGTTTGTTCAGCCCCCACCGAGTGTATCGCTCGACCCAACTACCTACGTTGATAAGCGTGCAATATGGGACGCCGACATACATTTGACGTGCACGTATTGTTTCCTTTCCAACGACGAATCCCGGCTGTTTGCCAGCAACGAACAGAAATATATATTTAAGCAAGTGCACGAAGAAATTTTTTACAACGTGACTGGCCCCAACAAGGTGGAGCTGAACTCGTTGGGGTTGGTGACCGACTACTTGTTCTATTTCCAGAGAAGCGACGCCAACCTTCGAAACCAATGGAGCAACTATACAAACTGGCCTTATCCTTATCTGCCGTCGGATATCACCCCGGCACTAACTGACGGCAGCTACAATGTGGTGGAGCTCGACGAAGATGGAAATCCCGAAAACGTCTCCATCGGACCAGGCGTGAATCCGGGGGGGCAATTAACCGGATTGATGGTGACAGGAAACTATGAGCCTCAGAACAACAAGGCGATTCTCATGAATATGGGGATCATCTTTGATGGCGACTATCGCGAAAACATGCAGGCCGCGGGGGTATTCAACTACATTGAAAAGTATATGCGTACTCCCGGTGCAGCCCCCTTTGGATTGTATTGCTACAACTATAGTATGAATTCGGCGGCGTTGTTCTCTGACAACCAGCCGGCGGGGGCAACAAATATGAACAGGTTTAACAAGGTGGAGCTCGAATTTACCACACATACGCCCGAACTAGACCCTTTAGCGCAGGTATTGACTATATGCGATCCGGAGTCCGGCGAGATCATTGGCATAAACAAGCCTACCTGGCGCATATACGACTACAACTACAACCTGTATTTCTTCGAGGAAAGGATCAACGTGGTCACATTCGTTGGCGGAAATTGCGGTCTCATGTATGCAACATAGCGTGAACGATAATATCTTGGTATACTATAAGTATATACCCGGATGGTATCGTTCGTAAACAATGCCTATATGATTGTGTTGATATATACAACTTTTGTCATTCTCGAAATGTACTATATTCAAAAATACATAACAAACTGGCATTCCTTTGTAGTCGGATCAAAGACTGACTATATGCAATGGAATATTGAACACCGGCAAGAAATAAACACGGCATTTGAGAAGGAGCTTGAAAAGAGATTGGAAATGTTGAAAACGATGGACTATAGCAAATGGCTGAATTACAACAACGAGTTTACAAGTATTCGTGTGGGGGAGTACGCGTACAACATAGCCGTGTATGAGCGTGTGAAAAACACGAATGCGAATTATAACGTCAAGGACAGGTTTCTTCTTAGGTCGCACAAGATAAAGGAAAACATTGGCCTGACCTACCAGGAATTACTCAAGCAGGCCAACTATACCTTTTTATTTTCCATCTTTAGCCCTCACCCTCAGTTCCTAGACACCATATTTGATAGTAGTCATTACAAGGGGGGCGTCAATCTCTATTCGTATTTTTCGGTCGACGGGGAGTTGAATCGCCCGGTCAAAAGCAATGCGATAGGCGGCAAGTTT